>Ga0187784_10000650_pt1 | contig 25890 bp, 24 predicted proteins | sample 1015_SJ02_MP15_2_FD_132964 | JGI IMG/M metagenome (GOLD analysis project Ga0187784, IMG submission 132964) | Tropical peat soil microbial communities from peatlands in Department of Meta, Colombia - 1015_SJ02_MP15_20_MG | ecosystem: Environmental > Terrestrial > Soil > Wetlands > Peat | place... | reverse complement strand
GCGTCGGGCGGCATCGGCACCTCGCCGCACCTGTGCGCGGTGATGTTCGGGATCGAGATCGGCGCGCCGAACACGCACGTGCCCTATCGCGGCTCCGCGCCGGCGAGCCAGGACCTGATCGCGGGCCAGGTGCAGGCGCAGTTCGACTCGGTCGCGTCCGCGCTCGGGCAGATCCGGGCCGGCAGGCTGCGCGCGCTCGCGGTGACCAGCGATCACCGCGCCGCGCTGCTGCCGGACGTGCCGACCATGGCGGAAGGCGGCGTGGCAAATTTCGTCGTGACCTCGTGGATGGGCCTGATGGCGCCGGCCGCGACGCCCCGCCCGGTCATCGAGAAGATCGCGGCCGCGGTCGACAGCGCGCTGGCGACGCCCGCGACCAGGAAACTCCTCGCCGACCGCGGCTACGACGCGATGGGCGGCGGGCCGGAGAACTTCGCCCGCTACATGGATGAGGAGATTGCGCGCTGGGGCAGGATCGTGAAGGCGTCGGGCGCGACGGTGGCGCCGTAACGCGGCCCGGGCAGAGCAGCATTGCGGCCGGCGGAGGTGAAATTTCAGGCTTGTAATAGAATATTCTTCTCTGTATGTACGGAGGACACCCTCAATCAAGAAATATTTTCTCCCATGCTCGACACCCAGAATGGACCGTCCAGGAAGCTGAGGATCGGTAACATGGACGCCATCGACCGCAAGATTCTTGCCGTGCTGCAGGAGGACGCCTCGCTTTCGGTCGCCGAGGTCGGCAACCGCGTCGGCCTGTCCTCCACGCCCTGCTGGAAGCGCATCCAGAAGCTCGAGGCCGAAGGCGTGATCCAGAAGCGCGTCGCCCTCGTCGACCCGGACAAGATCGGGCTCGGCGTCTCGGTCTTCGTCGCGATCGAGACCGGCGACCATTCCGAGGAATGGCTCGGCCGCTTCGCCGAGGCCGTGCGCGCGATGCCGGAGGTGATGGAGTTCTACCGGATGGCCGGCGACGTCGACTACATGCTGCGCGTCGCGGTCTCCAGCATCCAGGACTACGACGCGTTCTACAAGCGGCTGATCGCCGCGATCCCGCTGAAGAACGTGACCTCGCGCTTCGCGATGGAGCGGATCAAGCAGTCGACCGCGCTGCCGATTCCGAGCGCCTAGTGCGTTATGAATTTAGCTTTGGCACATCGGCTGCGATTGAACCCCGGTCATTCCCGCCGAAGCGGGAATCCAGGGGCCCAGAGCCAGAGCAAGATGGATTGAGTTTGAATCGACGGCGCCGGCCATGTTTGCCCTCTCCCCTCGTGGGAGAGGGCTACTCAACGGTTCAACGCAGAGGATCGGGAGAGGGGGACTCTCCGCACACCGAGCAGATCGAGAGTCCCCCTCTCCCAGCCAAGTCCGCTGAGATTCCTGCGATGCCCTCTCCCACGAGGGGAGAGGGCACAACAACGCAGTTCGCTGCCATGGCTTTTCCGCCAGCAGAATCGGGCAAACCTGAATTCATCCCGCTCTCGCCGCGCCGGCGCCGCTTTTAAGGGTTTCTCAAGACCGGCCGACGTTACTGTCGGCCCGGATGACATCGGAAACACTGCACCTCGCCAGTGCCCCGGCGACCCGTCGGTCGCAGGCGCTCCATCTCGTCTGCTTCGGCCTCGCGGTCGCCAACATCGCCTACCTGGTCGGCGCCTGGCAGGGCCGGATCATCGACGCGAGCGGCCGGCCGCTCCCGAGCGACTTCCTCAACGTCTATGCGGCCGGGCGCCTCGTGATCGACGGCCACGCCGCGGCCGCCTACGACTGGGGCGTGCTGCGCGCGGCGGAAAGCGCCGCTCTCGGCCACGCGCCGGCGACCTATTTCGGCTGGCACTATCCGCCGCCGTTCCTCACCGTCGCCGCGCTGCTCGCGAGCCTGCCCTATGCGGCGGCGTTCGTCGCCTGGCTCGCCGCGACGCTGCCGCTCTATCTCGTCACGATCCGCGCGATCGTTCGCGACCGGATCGGATGGATGATCGCCGCCGCGTTTCCCTGCCTCATGCCGAACATCATTCCGGGACAGAACGGCTTTCTCACCGCGTCGCTGATCGGCGGCACGCTCGTGCTGCTCGAGCGTCACCCGCTGCTCGCCGGCGGATGCCTCGGTCTCCTGACCTACAAGCCGCAATTCGGCATCCTCTTCCCGTTGGTGCTCGCCGCGGGCGGACACTGGCGCGCGATCGGTGCCGCGGCGGCGACCGCCGCCGCGCTGGCGCTGGCCTCGATCGCCCTGTTCGGCGTGATGCCCTGGAGCGCGTTCTTCCACTGGCTGCCGCTGACCTCGCAGGCGCTGTTTGCGCAGAACGTCAATCATGCCGACTGGGACAAGTTCCAGAGCCTGCTCGCGCTGGTGCGGATGCTGGGCGGCGATGCGACGCTCGCCTGGGCGCTGCAGCTCGCGCTCGCCGCGATCACCGCGATCGTCCTGTGCGCGATGTGGCGCGCGCAACGCATCGCATTCGAGCTGAAGGCCGCCGCAACGGCCGTCGGGGTCCTGCTCGCCACGCCCTACGTCTATCTCTACGACCTCAGCGTACTGGCGGTCGCAGCGGCGTTCCTGCTGCGCGGCGCGCTCGCTGCGGGTTTCGTGCGCCACGAGGCGATCGGCCTTGCGGCCATCCTCGGGCTGATCTTCCTCGGGCCGTTTCTCGGCCTGCCGGTCGGATTGACCGCCGCGCTGCTCACCGCAGGGTTGATCGCCCGCCGCGTCTCGCTGGCCGGCGCAGCAGCGCGCTTCGCCTGAGGCCGGCGCGCGCCGTCGACGCCGCCGCTCAGCAACTGCTCTGCACGCCCTGGAACAGCACGCAGCTCGACATGCGCGGCCGCAGGTAGATCTGGTCGGTCAGGTCCACGGTGCCGGTGACGACATAGCCGACCGCCGGCTTGTAGGCGTACTGCGCCTGGGCCAGGATCAGGTAGGTGCTCGGAATTTTGATCGCCGCCGGCAGGGTCACGCTCGAGCCGGCCGCCAGCGCGGTGCCGTTCAGGGTCTGGCTCCAGGCGACCGTGGCGGTGCCCTGGCTGTTGATCTGGATGCTCGAGACCGTGATCTGCAGCGGCGTCGTGCTGTAGGGCTGCACGATCGCGGCGGTCGCGCCGAAGATGCTCGACATCTCGGTCGAGGTGATATTGGTCTCCTGCGACACGAGGTCGCCGAGCGTGCGCGCGAGCAGCGATACCTTGCGGTTGATCGCGATCCCGTTGGTCAGCTCGACGCCGCCGAAGAAGAGCAGCGCCATCGCCGGCAGCAGCAGGGAAAATTCGATCGACGAGATGCCGCGCCGGTCGCGCAGCAAGCGGTCGAACAGGCGGCGTGCAGGCGCGGTCAGCCGTGCGAGGTCGATCGTCATGGCGCTAGCAGCTCCCGCTGCCGAACGGCTCGTTGCGGAACGCCGCCGTCGCCATGATCAGGTGCTGGTTGCCGCTCAGGTCGGCGACATTGCCGAGGCCGAGCATGGTGAAGTAGACCGGCCACGCATACATCAGCCGGACCAGCACGATCTCGCACGCCGTGCCCGGCGAATATCCGAACGTGCTGGTCTGCAGGTTGCCGTTCGAATCGATCGGCGGAGTGGTCGTGATCGAGGAGAATGACGAGAAGGTCCGCACGTCGATCTGCAGGCCGCCCTGGCAGTTGATGAGACCATAGATCCGCGCGCAGACCGCATTCTGGAATTCCGATTGCGTGAACCCCTGCGACTGCGCCTGTCCGGTCAGGATCAGCCGCGCCGAGTCGGCGACGGCCGTCTCGAGCGTCTGGCCGGCGAAGAAGATCATGGCGGTCTCGAGAATGGCGAACACCAGCGCGAAGAACGGCAGCGCGATGAGACCGAACTCGACGGTGGTCATCGCGTCCTCGCCCTGCGCGAAGCGCCGTACCGTGGTGACGCGCAGCAGCCGCGCGCGCAGCAGTTCCTTTGTGCGACAGAGAAGCCGAGCCCGGATTGCCTGGATCATTGCACCATCTCCGGATGAGGCGGTCGCGCCGTGTGCGACCGAACAGGCGCCACGCCTGTCGGGAACAAGCCTTATCAAGGTCGCGTTTGCGAAAGATTGTCCGGGCGAAGGCAGACGATGCGGCAGCCTTCAGGTTTCGCTAACCATGCGGGGGGTCAGCGGCCGCGGGTGCTGCTCGCGATCGCCTGGCCGTTGCGGACGTCGGACTGGGTGATCGCCCTGGTGAAATAGTCCGCCGAGTCGCCGAGCGTGATGCGGCGCTCGCAATTCGGCGCGCAGCTGTAGGTCTCGCGCTCCATGCCGCGATAGACCGACACCGTCTGCGGCTGCGAATCCGCGCCGCGCACCACGATGGCGCGCTCCATCAACACCGTTCCGGCGCGGTCGAGCAGGATCAGATTGGTCGATCCATAGCCCTTGCCGGTCACCACCATGAGTCCGCCGGACTGCAGCGCCACGTCGGCGATCAGCGGATTGCCGACCACGATGGTCGCGACCTTCTCGGGCAGCTTGAGCAGCGTCGCCTGGTCGAGCGTGACCGTGAGCGCTTCGGCGGCCTGCGCCATCGGCGCGATCACGGCCGCGGCTGCGAGCAGCAGGAGAGCCGACGCCGGGGCCATCGGCCCACCGCGGCGAACCATCTTTGACGTCATCGCAAATCCCCGCGGACGCGTTACCGACTCCGGTCACATGACGATGGGTCAGCGCTGACGTGCCCACCGTGGCCGCCAGTTTGACTGCAAAATGGTGAATGAATCGCAAATGCAGCGTCTTCGGAACCGATGCGAGACAACACCTCAGCATAGTCTTCACCGTTCCGCACGCATATTCTGAGCGTATTCACGTCTATACAGATGCGGCCGCGGGTTAATACGCAGGTGATCCACCCAATAATCGAAGAAGAAATTGCAGCATAATTCGTTCTATACATTGCAATTTCATCGAAAGGCAATGTTAACCACGTTCTCATCGCTGGGTAATACGCCAATATTCATCGATTGGATTAACCTCGTCGAAATTGGTGGCTGCTAGGTTCCGTCCCATCGCATCGGGAAAAAAGCCCGGGCGCTAAGTGCTCAGACAGCCACGTGTGGATCATAAGGAGCCTATCCATGAAGACCCTTGTTAAGCGTTTCGCCAAGGACGAGTCGGGCGCGACCGCCATCGAATATGGCCTCATCGCCTCTGGCATCGCCGTCGCGATCATCACGGTCGTGCAGGGCCTCGGCAGCAAGCTGAACAGCACGTTCGCCAACGTCAGCGCCAACCTGAAGTAACCTCGTCCCAGGTTCGAGTTGCAAAGAAAGGCTCCGGCCACCGCCGGAGCCTTTCTTCGTTGTCAGACGATGGCAGCGGAAGCGACCGGATCCGGATCCCCTCCGCCGCAGCTTTAACCGACTGCTGCGATACATGAGAAATTGTTCCGGAAAATTCAACGCTCCGGTCAAATGCTTCCTTTAGTCGCACTCGATATGACTGCACCGGCCGGCGCAATGCACGAGCGCTGGCGGGCACCACACTCGGAGAGCGGCAATGAACCTTCTCAAACTCTTCTTTCGCAATGACAGCGGCGCCACGGCGATCGAGTACGGACTGATCGCCGCGGGAATTGCGGTTGCCATCATCGTGGCGGTCAACGGTGTCGGCTCCAGTCTGAACAGCGAGTTCGGAAACGTCAGCGCGAACCTGAAATAACAAGAAAAGACCGATCTCACGGCATCGCCGGGCGTGCGGGAGCGAAATCCCTCCCGAGGCGACCCGCCCTGCAATGCCGCTAACGGTCCGGAAACGGCGATCCGCTAGTCTCCTTGTCGAGCTCATTCAGCGGCGTTTGCGTGCGCCTCCGGCGCGCGCCGGGCGCGGCGCAAAGATCGCAGGATCGCCCATGCTGGCCGACGCCATCCGCTTGCTGGTGTTTCCGGCGCTCATGGCCTTCGCGGCCTCGAGCGACCTCATCACCATGACGATCTCCAATCGCGTCTCGCTCGCGCTGGTCGCGGCCTTCTTCGCGCTCGCGCTGATGTGGCACATGCCGCTCGCCGAGATCGGCTGGCACGCCGGCGCCTGCGCGGCCGTGCTGGTCGTCGCGTTCGTGTTCTTCGCGCGCGGCTGGATCGGCGGCGGCGACGCCAAGCTCGCCGCCGCGACGGCGCTGTGGCTCGGCTTCGACCAGCTCGTCAACTATCTGATCGTCGCGTCGCTGTTCGGCGGACTGCTGACGCTCGCAATCCTGCGTTTCCGCGCCGTGCCGCTGCCGCGCCTGCTCGCCGGCCAGCCGTGGGCGCAGCGCCTGCACCGGATGGACACCGGCATCCCCTATGGCATCGCGCTCGCGCTCGCGGCGCTGATGATCTATCCCGACACGCCCTGGATGAAGTCGCTCGGCATGTGAGCCGGGCGCTCGGCTCTTCTGAAGCTCCGCGCGCGACCGCGCCGGCAGCGCGCCGGCGCGTGTCCCGATTCCGTCCCCGAATCAGGCGCGCAACAATCGGTTAACTCAAATTCGATACGCGCCATTAACCATGGATTGACGTTTCACTGGTGAAATCCGCCCTGTCCGGTCGGGTTCGGCCACGCGTCGTTTGTGGAAAGTGAAGCGTATGAAAGCCGCGCGTCTCGTAGTCCTCGTGGTCGCCGTTGCCGCCGGCGGCGGCGCTGCGTTCATCGCCGGCCGCGGCGGGGACGAGCCGCCGCCCGCGCCGCAGGCCGCGCCCCAGACCAAGATCGACACCGTCGAGGTCCTGGTCGCGAAGAACGACATCCAGCTCGGACAGTCGATCAACGCACAGAACATGCAATGGCAGATCTGGCCGGTCGAGGCCGCAAGCCCGGTCTTCATCCGCAAGAGCGAGAAGCCGAACGCGATCGACGACCTGACCGGCGCGATCGCGCGCGCCCCGTTTGCGGCTGGAGAGCCGCTGCGCGAATCCAAGCTGATCAAGGCGAACGGCTCGGGCTACATGGCCGCCGTGCTCGACAAGGGCATGCGCGCGATCTCGACCGAGATCTCGCCCGAGACCGGCGCCGGCGGCTTCATCCTGCCGAATGACCGCGTCGACGTGATCCTTTCGCGCCGCGACCGCGAGGCCGAGAAGGCCGGCGCCGCCGACGTGCAGGTCAGCGAAACCATCCTCACCAATATCCGCGTGCTCGCGATCGACCAGACGCTGGGCGAGAAGGACGGGCAGAAGGTCGTGGTCGGCAAGACCGCGACGCTCGAGCTGACCCCGCGCCAGGCCGAGACGCTCGCGCTGTCGCGCGCGCTCGGCACGCTCTCGCTCGCGCTGCGCAGCCTGGCCGACGCCGGCGACTCGACGCTGCCGAGCGAGGACGAGCGCGCCGCGGGCAAGAAGGCCGGAATCAACACGGTGCGCTACGGCATCAGCGTCGTGACCACGCCGAAGTGAGTTTTGCAGGGGACAGTCAAGATGGCGACGTGGAAAATCGCACGGCTGGTGCTGACGGGCACGGCGCTGACCGCCTGCCTGATGGCCGGCCTGGCGCAAGCAGGTGACGCGCCGCTCCTGCCGCCGGCCGCGAGCGAGCCGATCAAGGTGGTCGGGTCGGACGCCGGCTCGCGTTTCGTCCAGCTCGGGGTCGGCAAGTCGGTGGTGATCGACCTGCCGCGCGACGTCAAGGACGTGCTCGTCGCCGAGCCGAAATTCGCCAATGCGGTCGTGCGCTCGACGCGCCGCGCCTACCTGATCGGCGTCGCGGTCGGCCAGACCAACATCTATTTCTTCGACGCCGAGGGCAGGCAGATCGCCGGCTTCGACGTCGCGGTCACGCGCGATCTCAACGGCGTGCGCGCGATGCTGCAGCGGATGCTGCCGAACGCCGACGTGCGCGTCGACGGCGTCGGCGACGGCGTGATGCTCTCCGGCACGGTCGCGAACGCGGCGGAATCGCAGCAGGCCTTTGACGTGGCGACGCGCCTGGTCGGCACCAACGAAAAGGTGGTGAACAATCTCACCATCCGTGGTCGCGAGCAGGTGATGCTGAAGGTGACGGTCGCCGAGGTCGAGCGCGACATCATCAAGCAGCTCGGCATCGATCTCAACGCCAGCCTTTCCTACTCGAGCGCGGTGCTCAACTTCAACAACACGAACCCGTTCACCGCGCTCGGCCAGCCGCTGGTGGCCGGCAACAGCGCGGCGTTCGGCTTCAAGGGCGTGACCGCCACGCTGAACGCGATGGAGCGCGCCGGCGTGATCCGCACGCTTGCCGAGCCGACGCTGACGGCGATCTCGGGCGAGACCGCGAACTTCCTCGCCGGCGGCGAGTTCCCGGTGCCGGCGGGCTACACCTGCACCCCGCAGACCAACATCTGCCAGCTCTCGGTCACGTTCAAGAAGTTCGGCGTCGGATTGAATTTCACGCCGATCGTGCTGTCGGAAGGCCGCATCAGCCTGCGCGTGATGACCGAGGTGTCCGAGCTCACCAACCAGAACGCGATCCAGCTGGTGCAGGGCAACTCGACGCAGACCATTCCGGCGATCAAGACCCGCCGCGCCGAGACCACCGTCGAGATCCCGTCCGGCGGCTCGCTCGCGATGGCGGGCATGATCCAGGACCAGACCAAGCAGTACCTGAGCGGCCTGCCCGGCCTGATGGAGCTGCCGGTGCTCGGCACGCTGTTCAAGAGCCGCGACTACGTCAACAGCACGACCGAGCTGATGGTGATCGTGACGCCGTACATCGCGCGCGCGGTCGCGCAGAAGGACCTCTCGCGCCCCGACGACGGTTTCGCGGATCCATCCGATCCGGCCACCATCCTGATGGGCCGCATCAACCGCATCTACGGCCAGCCGACGCCGAAGGGCCCCTCGAGCCCGGCCGGCTACCGCGGCCAGTACGGATTCATCATCGACTGACGGGCGCGACGAAGGACAACGACCATGAAGAGACGCACCATCGTCGCCCGCGCGCTCGCCTTTGCGAGCCTCGCCGCGATGCTCGCCGGCTGCCAGACGACGAAGCCCGAGCCCGAGACCACGGAGACGATTCCGCACGACTATCGCCTGCGCCATCCGATCGTGGTGCGTGAGCGGGATCAGACGATGACGGTGTTCATCGGCGATCGCCGCGGCGGCCTGACGCCGGCGCAGCGCGCCGATGTCGGCGCGCTGGCGGCATCATGGCGGCGCGAGGCGACCGGCGGCTTCGTCGTCGAGGTGCCGGTCGGCAGCCCCAACGAGCGCGCCGCGACCAGCGTCGCGCATGAGATCCGCGCGATCCTTCAGGCGAGCGGCGTGCCCGCCCATTCGATCGAGATGCGGCCCTACCGCACGCAGGATCCGGTGCGCATGAGCACGATCCGCATCAGCTATCCGCGCATGACCGCCGAGACCGGGCCGTGCGGCCTCTGGCCCGAGGACATCGGCCCGACCATGAGCGCGGCCCACGTCAACAACCGCCCGTACTGGAATCTCGGCTGTGCGCAGCAGCGCAACCTCGCCGCCCAGGTCGCCGATCCGCAGGACCTGGTCCAGCCGCGCGCCGAGACGCCGCCGCTCGCCTCGCGGCGCGCAACCGCGCTCGACAAGTACCGCAAGGGGGAATCTTCGGCGACGCAAACCCAGGAAGGCAACAAAGGCAAAATCAGCGACCTCGGCCAATGATCAAATTCGCACTCAAAGGCGGCGACACGAGCGCCGCGCCCATCGAGGCGGCTGTGCCGGACGAGCACATCGCGCCGGTGCCGCGCATCTCGATTCAGGCCTTCTGCACCTCGGCCGACACTGCGGCCGCGATGCAGGCCGCCGGCGAGGACCGCCGCATGACCAAGGCGCATCTGAAGATCCAGATGGGCGGCATGCCGGCCGCGATCGAGGCCTATCGGGCTTCCGCGACGCCGAACGTCGTCATCATCGAGCACGAAGGCCGCGCCGAGGAGCTGCTCGGCGGCCTCGACCTGCTGGCCGAGGTGTGCGACGCCGGCACGCGCGTGGTCGTGGTCGGCCACCTCAACGACATCATGCTCTACCGCGAGATGGTGCGGCGCGGCGTCAGCGACTATCTGATCGCGCCGGTCGGAACCGTCGACATCATCCGCGCGGTGTCGGGCCTGTTCTATGCGGCGGACGCGAAGCCGGTCGGCCGCACGCTCGCGGTGGTCGGCGCCAAGGGCGGCGTCGGCGCCTCGACCGTCGCGCACAATATCGCGTTCTCGATCGCGCGCGACGTGCACCTCGATTCGGTGGTCGCCGATCTCGATCTGCCGTTCGGCACCGCCGGCCTCGACTTCAATCAGGACCCGCCGCAAGGCATCGCCGACGCCGTGATGTCGCCCGACCGCATCGACACCGCCTTCGTCGACCGGCTGCTGTCGAAGTGCACCGATCACCTCAGCCTGCTCGCCGCGCCGGCGACGCTCGACAAGGTGTACGACTTCGGCACCGAGGCGTTCGACACGGTGTTCGACGTGCTGCGCTCGAGCGTGCCGTGCATCATCCTCGACGTCCCGCACATGTGGACCGGCTGGGCGCGGCGCACCCTGATCGGCGCCGACGACATCCTCATCGTCGCGGCGCCCGACCTCGCCAACCTGCGCAACACCAAGAACCTGATCGATCTCCTGCGCGCCTCGCGTCCGAACGACAACCGCCCGCTCTACTGCCTGAACATGGTCGGCGTGCCAAAGCGGCCCGAGATCAAGCCGGCGGATTTCGCCAAGGCGCTGGAGTTCGATCCGATCGCCTCGATCCCGTTCGAGCCGCAGGTGTTCGGCACCGCGGCGAATAACGGGCAGATGATCGCCGAGGTGTCGGCGAACCATCGCGCGGCCGAGACCTTCCGCACGCTCGCGCAATCGCTCACCGGCCGCGCCGAGACCAAGCGCGCGCGCCCCAGCATTCTGACCCCCCTGATCGAGAAGCTCAGGGGCAAGCAGGCCTAGTGCATGATCCCGAGAAGCGGGAGCCGGTTTTCGGCAAAGATCATGCACCAAAGAAAGACAGCGACGGCTCGGATTCGACTTCGTCGAATCAGAGCCTAGCGACCGGAGACGAGCGTGTTCGGAAAGCGGTCCACCTCAGGGATAGACCAGCGTCCCGCGGCGCCTGCGCCGGCGCCGGTCGCGCCGGAGCCGGCGCGCGCGCCCGCGCCGGCGGCCGCCGGCGGCGGCGACATCGGGCTGACGCCGCTGCCCTCCGCCGGGCTCGGCGCGCCGATCACCTCGCCGCCGCTCGCGCCCGGGCAGGGACCGAAGCCGATCGTGCCGACCGCGCGCGATACGCGCCGCTCGGAGAGCTATTACGAGGTCAAGGGTGCGATCTTCTCGGCGCTGATCGAGGCGATCGACCTGTCGCAGCTCGCGCGCCTCGACGTCGAGTCGGCGCGCGAGGAAATTCGCGACATCGTCAACGAGATCATCGCGATCAAGAGCATCGTGATGTCGATCTCCGAGCAGGAAGAGCTGCTCGACGACATCTGCAACGACGTGCTCGGCTACGGTCCGCTCGAGCCGCTGCTCGCGCGCGATGACATCGCCGACATCATGGTGAACGGCGCGAACACCGTCTACATCGAGGTGAGCGGCAAGATCCAGCAGACCAATATCCGCTTCCGCGACAACCAGCAGCTGCTCAACATCGCGCAGCGCATCGTCAACCAGATCGGCCGCCGCGTCGACGAGGCCTCGCCGATCTGCGACGCGCGCCTGCCCGACGGCTCGCGCGTCAACGTGATCGTGCCGCCGCTCGCGATTGACGGGCCGTCGCTCACCATCCGCAAGTTCAAGAAGGACAAGCTGACGCTCGATCAGCTGGTCAAGTTCGGCTCGATCTCGATCGAAGGGGCGGAGATCCTGAAGATCATCGGGCATTGCCGCGCCAACGTGCTGATCTCCGGCGGCACCGGCTCGGGCAAGACCACGCTGCTCAACTGCCTCACGCGCTACATCGAGGACGACGAGCGCATCATCACCTGCGAGGACGCGGCCGAGCTGCAGCTGCAGCAGCCGCATGTCGTGCGGCTGGAAACCCGTCCGCCGAATCTGGAAGGCGAAGGCCAGGTCACCATGCGCGACCTGGTGAAGAACTGCCTGCGCATGCGTCCCGAGCGCATCATCGTCGGCGAGGTGCGCGGACCCGAGGCGTTCGACCTGCTGCAGGCGATGAACACCGGCCACGACGGCTCGATGGGCACGCTGCACGCCAACACGCCGCGCGAGGCGCTGTCGCGTCTCGAATCGATGATCACCATGGGCGGCTTCACGCTGCCCTCGAAGACCATCCGCGAGATGATCTGCGCCTCGGTCGACGTCGTGGTGCAGGCGGCGCGCCTGCGCGACGGCTCGCGCCGCGTCACCCACGTCACCGAGGTGATGGGCATGGAAGGCGACGTCATCATCACGCAGGACGTGTTCGTCTACGAGATGATGGGCGAGGACGCGCACGGCAAGCTGATCGGCCGCCATCGCTCCACCGGCATCGGCCAGCCGCGCTTCTGGGAGCGCGCGCGCTACTTCGGCGACGAGAAGCGGCTGGCGGCGGCGCTCGACGCCGCCGAGGTCCCCGGCGAGCCGCTCAGATAGGGGCGCAGGCCATGCCGATGCAGACTCTCGCCATCGCGATCCTCGCCGCACTCGCGGGCGGCGGCGTCATCTGGGTGTTCGTCTACCCGATCCTCTCGGGCGAGCGGAAGGCCGAGCGGCGCCAGCAGAGCGTCACCCGCTCCGACGCCGCGCCGCGCGTCGCCGCGGCCAGCAACCGCGGCCCGAAGGTGCGGCGCGAGCAGGTGGAAGAGACGCTGAAGGAGCTCGAGGTTCGCCAGAAGAAGCTAAAGAACCTGCCGCTCCCGATGCGCATCTCGCAGGCGGGCCTCTCCTGGACCAAGCGGCAGTTCATCATCATCAGCGTCGCGATCGGGGCAGTGCTGTTCGTCGGCGGCTTCCTGGTGAGCGGAAGCCCGCTGATTGCGGCAGCGCTGGGCTTTGCCGGCGGCTTCGGCGTGCCGCGCTGGCTGCTCTTGTTCCTCAAGAAGCGCCGTGAGGACAAGTTCCTCTACCACTTCCCCGACGCGGTCGACGTGATCGTGCGCGGCGTGAAGGCCGGCCTGCCGCTCGGCGACTGCCTGCGCATCATCGCCAACGAGGCGCAGGAGCCGGTGCGCTCCGAGTTCAAGACCATCGTCGAGTCGCAGACCGTCGGCATTCCGCTCGGCGACGCCTGCGGCAAGCTCTACGAGCGCATGCCGCTCCCGGAAGCGAACTTCTTCGGCATCGTGGTGGGCATCCAGCAGCGCGCCGGCGGCAACCTGTCGGAGGCGCTTTCCAACCTCTCGCGCGTGCTGCGCGACCGCAAGAAGATGAAGGCGAAGATCCAGGCGATGTCGATGGAAGCCAAGGCCTCCGCGGCAATCATCGCGGCGCTGCCGTTCGGCGTGATGATCCTGGTCTACATCACGAGCCCGACCTATATCGAGCTGCTTTGGACCCATCCGACCGGCCAGTTCATGATGGCTTGCTCCGCGGTGTGGATGTCGATCGGCGTCTTCGTGATGAAGAAGATGATCAATTTCGATTTCTGACCGCGACGCTGGCCGGCGCGACGCTTGGGGAAGAGGTATCGTGATCGAGTTCCTGATCGAGAAGATGCACGATCCGCGAGCGGTCGCGAGCCTGCTCGCGGCGATCGCCGCGATCGCGACGGTGCTCACGCTGGCGATGCCGCTGCTGGTCAGCGACCAGCTCAATCGCCGCCTCAAGGCGGTCGCGCTGGAGCGCGAGAAGATGCGCCAGCGCGAGCGCGAGCGGCTCGCGCGCAGCGACAAGGTGCAGCTGCGCCAGACGCCGAAGCAGTACATGCAGCGCGTCGTCAGCCAGTTCAACCTGGCCAAATGGGTCGGCCAGGAGGAGGCGCGCGAGAAGCTGATCCAGGCGGGCTATCGCGGCAACGCGCCCTACGTCGCCTATCTGTTCTTCCGCATGGTCTCGCCGGTCGTCGTCTTCGTCGTCGCGGCCTTCTACATCTTCTTCATTCTCAAGCTCGAACAGTCGACGATGGTGAAGTTCGGCATGTGCCTGTTTGCCGCCTTCGTCGGCATGCAGCTGCCGTGGTTCTTCCTCAAGAACAAGATCCAGAAGCGCCAGCTTTCGGTGCGTCGCGCGTTCCCGGACGCGCTCGACCTGCTGTTGATCTGCGTCGAATCCGGCATGTCGATCGAGGCGGCGTTCCGCAAGGTGAGCACCGAGATCGGCTCGCAGTCGATCCCGCTCGCCGAGGAGCTGACGCTCACCACGGCCGAGCTCTCCTATCTGCAGGATCGCAAGGTCGCCTACGAGAACCTCGCCAAGCGCACCGACCTCGAAGGCGTCAAGGCCGTGTGCATGGCGCTGGCGCAATCGGAACGCTACGGCACGCCGCTCGGCACGACCTTGCGCGTGATGGCGCAGGAAAATCGCGACATGCGCATGGCGGAGGCCGAGAAGAAGGCGGCCGCGCTGCCGCCCAAGCTCACCGTGCCGATGATCCTGTTCTTCCTGCCGGTGCTGTTCATCGTCATTCTCGGCCCGGCCGCCATTCGCGTGATGGCGCTGCAGTAGGAATCGCCCGCCGAGAAGCGGGTGGCCGAATAGCCACCCTGGGCACGGCAGCGCGCACCTTTCTGGATTTTGCGGTTACCGGGTGCCCCCGCCGTTCGGGGGTTCTGCGCGTGCGCGCCTTACGTCCCGTCGTCGACCGGATCGAGCCCGTCGACCGCGCGCGAGCGCAGCGTCCGCTTCAGGTTCGCGGGCGAGCCGCTATTCTGCGCGAGCAGTTGCCGCAGATAGGCGACGTTGGCGGCCGCCTCGCTCGGCGGCAGGTCCGCCTTGACGATGTTCTCGGCCTCCTGGAAGCGGCCCTGCAGGCCGACGACCAGCGCGAGATTCTGCCGCACGCGCCGGTCGGCTCCCGCGCGCGCCGCCGCGCGGCGCAGCGTCTCCTCGGCGCGCGTCAGGTCCTTGGCGAGCATGTAGGAGAGCCCGAGATTCGACAGCACCGACGGCTCGTCGGGAACGATCCGCAGCGCCGTTGCGTAGTAGCGCTGCGCTTCCTCGTGCCGGCCGAGCTGGTCGAGCACCGCGCCCTGCACCGAGAGGAGGCGCCAGTCCGGCTGGTCGGGCGAGTGGGCGCGTTCGAGCACCTCGAGCGCCTGGTTGAAGCTGCCGGTATCGGCGAGCGCGCGCCCGTAGGCGCCGAGCAGCGGCTTGTGGTTCGGGTTGTGCAGCGCGGCGGTCTCGAGCACGGCCGCGGCCTGGGCACGCCGCCCGGTCGCGCGCAGCGCCTGCGCGTAGCGGATGGCGACATCCGGGTCGCGCGGGTTGGCGCGGAACTTCTCAGCCAGCGCCTGCGCGTCGTTGCGCCATTCGGCATCGCTGCGCGCGCTCGGCGCCGCAATCGAGCCGGTGGTGTCGGTCGTGCCGGTGGTCTGGCAGGAGGCAAGGCCGGCGGCGATCAGGGCCGCGGCGGCAACGCTCACGAACGGACGAACGCGACGGGTGACGCACACGGCCATGGCCCTCTCCGCTGGCGCAGTTCCCCGGTTCCGGCCAGCCCCCAAGCAATAGGGCGTTAACCCTAACCCCCGGTTAATTCGCCATCTTTCGCAAAGCCTTGAGGCCGTGCTAGCAGGACCGCCTTCGAGGACCCCCCATGCATCCGGCCTTCTCCCTATCCGGCGGTGGCGCCGTTCCGATCTGGTTCGTCACCGCCGATAACTACGCGCAGGTGCGCGAGCAGCTGGCCCCGGCCGCGCGGCGCTTCGCCGAGACGGCGAAATTCGAGCCGAAGGCCGGACAGTCGCTGCTGTTGCCCGGTCCGGACGGCACGCTCGCCGGCGTGCTGTTCGCGCTCGAGGCGGCCGACAAGGCCGACAAGGACCGCTTCCTTCCCGGCCGCCTGCCCGCGCTGTTGCCCGCCGGCACCTACCGCTTCGCCAATGCGCCGCATGACGCGCGGCTCGCCGCGCTCGCCTTCGCACTCGGCTCCTACAAGTTCACGCGCTATCGCAAGGCCGAGCCGAACGGCGCGCAGCTCGCGCTGTCGAACGAGATGAACGCCGACGATCTCTCGCGCATCGCCGAGGGCGTCGCGCTCGCGCGCGACCTCGTGAACACGCCGGCCAACGACATGGGGCCGGCCGAGCTCGAGGATGCGGCGCGCGCCCTTGCGGCGAGATACGGCGCGAGCTTCCGCAGCATCGTCGGCGAGGAGCTGTTGCGGCAGAATTTCCCGCTGATCCACGCGGTCGGCCGTGCGTCGCCGCGCGCGCCGCGCCTTGTCGATTTCACCTGGGGCGATGCCGCGCACCCGAAGGTCACGCTGGTCGGCAAGGGCGTCTGCTTCGATACCGGCGGGCTCGACATCAAGCCGGACTCGGCGATGCTGATCATGAAGAAGGACATGGGTGGCGCCGCCAACGTGCTCGCCGCCGCCCGCATGATCATGGACGCGAAGCTGAAGCTGCGGCTGCGCGTGCTGATCCCGGCGGTCGAAAACGCGATCGCCGGCGAGGCGTTCCGCCCGCTCGACGTCTACCGCTCGCGCAAGGGCATCACGGTCGAGATCGGCAACACCGACGCCGAAGGCCGGCTCGTGCTTGCCGACGCGCTCGCGCTCGCCGACGAGGAAGCGCCGGCGCTGATCGTCGACCTGGCGACGCTGACCGGCGCGGCGCGCGTCGCGCTCGGACCCGAGCTGCCGCCGTTCTACACCCATGACGATCAGCTCGCGGCCGACCTGATGCGCCACGCGCAGGCCGAGCGCGACCCGATCTGGCGCATGCCGCTGTGGCGGCCTTACGATTCGCTGCTCGAGTCGAAGATCGCGGATGTCAGCAATGTCGGCGGCAGCTTCGCCGGCTCGATCACGGCCGCGCTGTTTCTCAACCGCTTCGTCACCGCCGCAGCGGCCTGGGCACATTTCGACATCTATGCCTGGACGCCAAGCGCCAAGCCGGCGCGCCCGGACGGCGGCGAATGCCAGGTCGCCCGCGCCCTCTACGCGCTGCTCAAGGAGCGCTACGGCAGCTGACGCAGCGGCTAACGACTTGTTCGCCGCTCAGGCTTATGCTCGCACGGCTCGGCGACAGGCGGATCGCGCGGGCGCAGGAGTGGCCCCACGGTGAACTTCGATACACGCATCACGCCGGCGCGGCCCGGCCTTGCTGCCAAGCACCTCGAAGGCAAGGTGACGGCGGCACGCTTCGTCGAGGGCGAAGAGCGCGAGGTGATCGACGCGCAGGCGCCGCTGCGCGAGGCGCCCGCGCCGGATGCCGCGCTGATGACCGAGGCGCTGATGGGCGAGCGCGTCACGGTCTACGAGCTCGACGATGAAGGCTGGGCCTGGGTGCAGCTTGCCGCCGACGGCTACGTCGGATGGCTGCCGGCCAATGCGCTGATGGCGCCACGCGCGGCGCCGACGCACCAGGTGACGGCGTTGCGCACGCTCGCCTTTCCGGGTCCCTCGATCAAGCTGCCGCCGGTCGCGATGCCGCCGCTCGGCAGCCGCATCGCGGTGATCCGGATGCAGCAGGAGTTCGCGGTCGCGCCGATCGGCTTCATCCCGGCGCGCCATCTCGCGCCGCTCGAGGAGCACGCGCACGATTTCGTTTCGGTCGCGGAGCGCTTGATCGGCACGCCCTATCTCTGGGGCGGCAAGACCAATAACGGCATCGACTGCTCGGGGCTGGTGCAGCTTGCGCTTGCCGCCTGCGACCTCGCGTGTCCGCGCGACAGCGACATGCAGGAGGCGGCACTGGGGCGCCCGATCGACGTCGGCGTCCTCAGGCGCGGCGATCTCGTGTTCTGGAAGGGCCATGTCGCGATCGCGCGCGATGCCGCGACGCTGATCCACGCCAACGCCTTCCATATGGCGGTGGCGATCGAGCCGGTCGCGGCCGCGATCGCGCGCATCGCCGCGGCGGGCAGCCACGTGACGTGCGTGAAGCGGCTGGCGGCGAGTTAATCGCGGACGGTGAGGTTCTTACCCTCCCCCTTGCGGACGCAAGTCCGGGAGATGGTGCAGCAATTCGCGCCGCAGATCGCGGCCGCAGTTATTGCGCCCTCTCCCGCTTGCGGGGGAGGGCTGCGCGGAATCTCAACGCGGAGGGACGGGTGGGGAAAGCGCCCCCTCCCAGCATGGGCTTGTTGGCCGACCTGCGATGCCCTCCCCCGCAAGTGCGGGAGAGGGCGCATCAATTCGCGCCGCTTACCCTCAGCACGCCGCCTTGCCGCAGCGGCGCACGGCCGCGACGATCTTCTCCAGCGCCTCGCGTCCCGGATAGCCGATGATCGCGACGTCCTGCACGATGAGCGACGGCGTCGCCTGCATGTCGTATTCGTCGCCGAGCGCAACATGCGCCTTCATGGCGTCGGTGACAGACTCGGCATTCGCAAGCGCGAGAACCTTATCGCGCGCGAGTCCGAGCTCCTGTGCGACGGCAAGCGCACGCTCGCCATCATTGACGCCGCGCGCGGAAAACATCTTCTGATGAAACAGATAGAACTTCAGCGGCGAGGCCAGCCGGGCAACCGCAAACTCGACGCGCCCGGCCTGGATCGAGGCGACGCCGAGCACCGGAAACGGCACCAGCACGAGGTCGAGCTTCTTGTCCGCCGCCAGCATGGCGCGCAGATCGATCGAGGCCTTGCGGCAATACGGGCAGTTCAGGTCGTAGAACTCGTAGATCGTCACATCGCCCTGCCGGTTGCCGACGCTCACGACATCCGGGAGCTTTTTGATCTCGTTCCCGGCGTCGACCGGGACGATGTGGTTCAGCACCGGCGTGCCGTCGATGCCGATGATGTCGTAGGCGGCGGTTTGCGCGGCCGGCTGGGCCGACGCCGCGGCGATCGGCAGAGCGGCGAGCAGCAAGCTGACGGCGAGGCGAATGATCATAGGGCTCTCATGCGGCGGTGCCGCGCTCAATTGCGAGTCACGAGCGTGTGACCGGCGCCTGGACCGCATCGAGCCAACCGCAACCGCGTCGATAGCTATCAATGCCGGCCGCCAAGAGTGGCGCGGCAGAGCGCCGAGGGACTATACTTGACGCGGTCGAGAGCCGCTTTTTTCGCGGCCGAATTGCGTGGGGGCGATCATGGCGAGGGAGTTGATCATCGGCGTGCTCGCGCTCGTAGCCGCCGGCGCGATGAGCCCGTGCCGGGCCGCCGGCGCGCTCGCCGTCGGCGAGGCGAGCGATGGCCGTGTCTGGGCCATCGTTGTAAACGCGCCGACCATCGAGCAGGCAGGCCAGGCGGCGCGCGCGCGGTGCCGGTCGGGCTCGAGCACGAGCGAGCGAGCGAAGGCCCTCTGCCGGATCTACGCAACCTTCCAGCACCAATGCGTGGCGGTAGCGGCAGAGCAGGACAGGGCAGGCTCTGGCTTTGGCTGGGCTCTCGGTCCCAATACGGCTGCTGCCGACTATTCGGCCCAGGAGAAGTGCTGGCACAGCACCGGTCGCCCACTCGGCCAAAATTCTTGCGCGACCAAGAACTACCTATGCGACGGGTCGGCGAAATAGCATAGCTCTTGATCGCGGGCTGGAGCGGGTGCTCGACACTATGCCTTCCGCTTGTTGGCGTCCGACAACTGCTTCCATTGGGCCACGCCAAGATCAATGATGTGCTCCTTGCCGCAGGCTTCGCAGCGGTAGCTGCGCCGGTCGTCGCCCGACATCGTGAACCTCTCGACCAGCACCATTTCCCAGCGGCAGTCGGGGCACTTGATGCGGTCGTCGCCCTTGTAGTCGCGCAGCGGCCGGATCGAGATCCAGGACGGCAGTTTCATCGGCCTAATATCCAGTGTTGCGATCCACCACATTGGCGAGCTTCTCGCCGCGCTCGAACGCCGCGATCTGCTCCGCCACATAGACCGAGATGTCGTCGGCGTCGGTGTCGGCGGCGTTGTGCGGGGAGAGCGTCAGCTTCGGGTGCGACCAGAGCGGACTGTCGGGTGGAAGCGGCTCGGTCGCGAACACGTCGAGCGTCGCTGCGCAAAGCGTGCCGTCATCGAGACAGGAAAGAATGTCGGCCTCGACCTGCAGGCCGCCACGGCCCGCATTGATGATCACCGGCCCGCCGAGCTTGCCGTCGCGCGCGAGCTGCGCGAACAGCTTGCGGTTCAGGATGCCGCGCGTCTGCGGCGTCAGCGGCAGCAGGCACACCAGCACGTCGGTGCGGGCGAGGAAGTCACCGAGCTGCCGCTCCCCGGCAAAACACGCGACCCCGGGGATCGATTTTTCGGTCGCGCTCCAGCCCGCGACGTCGAAACCGAGCCGCGCCAGCACCTGCGCGGCGTCGCGTCCGAGCACGCCGATCCCCATGACGCCGACGCGCAGGTCGCGCGCCGCCCATTGCAGCTTCGGCGCCCACACGCGCCAGCGCTGGCTCTCGGCGTAATAGGCCTGGCGGCGGTGATGCATCAGCACGTGCATCACGACATATTCGGTCATCCGCTGCGTCAGGTCGCCGACCGCGACGCGTACCAGCGGCACCGCCGGCAGCGTTGCGTCCGCGAGCACCGCGTCGACGCCGGCGCCGAGATTGAAGATCACGGCGAGATTGGGATAGAGCAGCAGCGCGCCCGGCTGCGGCTTCCACACCGCGGCGTATCTCACGAGCGACGGATCGATCGCGTCGTCCGGGACGAGCGCCACGCTGCGATCCGGGCACAAGCGCTTGAAGCGCGCGCGCCAGCGCGCCGGTGCCCAGTTCTCGGTGCCGCCGGTGATGAGAAGGGCGAGTGCCGCCTTGCTCACTGGCGCACCACGCCTTCCGGAGCGGTCTCGAGGTTGAAGGCGGCGGCGAACAGCGCGCGCGTGTAGTCGCTCTGCGGATGGCGGAACAGGTCGGCGGCGGGACCTTCCTCGACCACCTTGCCGTAGCGCATCACGATCAGCCGGCTCGCGAGCGCCGACACTACGCGCAGGTCGTGCGAGATGAACAGATAAGTGAGGTCGCGCCGCTTCTGCAGCTCGCGCAGCAGGTCGACCATCTGCGACTGGATCAGCATATCGAGCGCCGAGGTCGGCTCGTCCATCACCACGAAGGTCGGCTCGAGCACGAGCGCGCGCGCGAGCGCGATGCGCTGGCGCTGCCCGCCGGAGAACTCGTGCGGATAGCGAAAGCGCATCTGCGGGTCATCGAGCCCGACGTCGCGCAGCGCCGCGAGCACCCGCTGCTCGCGCTCCTCGGCGGAGAGCTGCGGCTGATGCACCCAGAGGCCCTCCTCGATGATGTCGGACACCGACATGCGCGGCGAGAGCGAGCCATAAGGATCCTGAAACACGATCTGCATGTCGCGCCGGAACGGGCGCATCGCCTTGAACTTCAGGCCCTGCAGCGGCTGGCCCATGAAGACGATCGGGCCCTGCGAGGAGATCAGCCGCAGGATCGCCAGGCCCAACGTGGTCTTGCCCGAGCCGGACTCGCCGACGATGCCGAGCGTCTCGCCCTTGCGCACCGCGATGCTGACGCCGTCGACCGCCTTGATGTGGCCGATCACCCGGCGCAGCAGCCCCTGCTTGACCGGAAACCAGACCCTGAGATTGTCGGTCTCGACCACGATCGGCGCCTGCGGCTGCAGCGGCGCGGGATCGGGCTTCGGCTCGGCGCCGATGAGGTCGCGCGTATAGGGATGCTGCGGGCTCTGGAAGACTTGCGCCACCCGGCCGGACTCCACGATCCGGCCCTGTTTCATGACGCAGACGGTATCGGCGACCTTGCGCACGATGCCGAGGTCATGGGTGATGAACAGCATCGCCATGCCGAGCCGCGTCTGCAGCTCCTTGAGCAGGGTCAGGATCTGCGCCTGCACGGTGACGTCGAGCGCGGTGGTCGGCTCGTCCGCAATCAGCAGATCCGGCTCGTTCGCGAGCGCCATCGCGATCATCACGCGCTGGCGTTGCCCGCCGGAGAGCTGATGCGGCAGGCTCGCAAGCCGCCGTTCCGGGTCGGGAATGCCGACCTGGGTCAGCAATTCGATGATGCGCGCGCGCGCCGCCGCGCCGGTTACGCCGCCGTGCAGCAGGAGAACCTCGCCGATCTGCTTCTCGATCGTGTGCAGCGGGTTGAGCGAGGTCATCGGCTCCTGGAAGATGATCGTGATGTCGTTGCCACGGATCTCGCGCATCGCGTCGTCGGGGAGCGCGATCAGCTCGCGGCCCTTGAAATAGATGCTTCCCGACGGATGGCTCGCCGCCGGATAGGGCAACAGCTTCATGATCGAGAGGGCGGTGACCGACTTGCCCGAGCCGGACTCGCCGACCAGCGCGAGGGTCTCGCCCTTGCGGATTTCGAACGACACGCGGTCGACGGCGAGCGACTGCCGCCCGCCCTGGCGGAAGGCGACCGAAAGGTCGCGAACCGAAAGCAGCGGCGTGGCGGTCGCGTCCATCAGGAGAAGGTCTTTCGTTGATCGAACGCGTCGCGCACGGCTTCACCGATGAAGATCAGCAGCGAAAGCATGAACGCCAGCGTCACGAACCCGCAGATGCCGAGCCACGGCGCCTGGATGTTGGCCTTGCCCTGGGCCAAGAGCTCGCCGAGCGACGGCGAGCCCGGCGGCAGCCCGAAGCCGAGGAAGTCGAGCGCGGTGAGCTGGGTCACCGAGGACGACACGATGAACGGCAGGAAGGTCAGCGTCGAGACCATCGCGTTCGGCAGGAGGTGGCGAAACATGATGGTCGTGTTCGAGACCCCGAGCGCGCGCGCGGCCTGCACGTATTCGAAATTGCGTCCGCGCAGGAACTCGGCGCGCACCAGCCCGACCAGGCTGACCCAGGAGAACAGGAGCAGGATGCCGAGCAGCACGAAGAATCCCGGCACCAGCACCGACGATATGATCAGCAGCAGATAGAGCTCGGGGATCGACGTCCAGATCTCGATGAAGCGCTGGAACAACAGGTCGGTCCAGCCGCCGAAATAGCCCTGCACCGCGCCCGCCGCGATGCCGACGATCGACGAGATGATCGTCAGCGTCAGCCCGAACAGCACCGAGATGCGAAAGCCGTAGATCAGCCGCGCCAGCACGTCGCGGCCCTGATCGTCGGTGCCGAGCCAGTTGTATTCGAGGTCGGCGCAGCGGCTGCCGCCGACCTTCTGCGCCGCCGCCTTACACTGCTCCTCGCTCAAGAGCCAGGTCGGCGCCGAGGGTGCCGGGGTCGGCAGGTTGAGGTTGTGCGTGTCATAGGAGAAACGGATCGGCGGCCACCAGATCGATCCACCCTTGTCGGCGATCAGCTTGCGCAGATAGGGATCGCGATAATCCGCCTCGGTCTCGAACTCGCCGCCGAACGCGGTCTCCGGATAGGTGAACATCACCGGCACGAAGGTCTTGCCCTCGAGGCGGACGAGGAGCGGCTTGTCGTTGGCGAGAAACTCGGCAAACAGCGTGAGGATGAACAATGCGAGGAAGATCCACAGCGAGAAACAGCCGCGCCGATTGGCCTTGAAGTTCTGCCAGCGCCGCCGGTTGACCGGCGACAGCGCCAAGCGACGGCGCGGCGGCGCCGCGAGGCCGGTCGGCGACAGCGCGGTCGCGGCGGCGGACGGCGCCCTGACGCGGTCGTCCACCTCAGACCTCCCGCGTCTCGAAGTCGATGCGCGGATCGACCCAGGTATAGGTGAGGTCGGAGATCAGGTTCACGGCGAGTCCGACCAGCGAGAAGATGTAGAGGTTCGCGAACACGACCGGGTAGTCGCGGTTGAGCACGCTCTCGAAGCCGAGAAGCCCGAGCCCCTCGATCGAGAAGATCGTCTCGATCAGCAGCGCGCCGGTGAAGAACGCGCGCACGAACGCGCCGGGAAAGCCCGAGATCACGATCAGCATCGCGTTGCGGAAGATATGCCCGTACAGCACCCGCCGCCAGGTGCAGCCCTTCGCACGCGCGGTCAGGACATATTGCTTGCGGATCTCGTCGAGGAAAGAGTTCTTCGTCAGCAGCGTCGCAGTCGCGAAGGCCGAGAGCGCCATCGAGGTCAGCGGCAGCACCAGGTGCCAGAAATAGTCGATGACTTTTCCGTACCACGGCAGCTCCGGGAAATAGTCGGAGGTGAGCCCGCGCAGCGGAAAGATGTTCCAGAACGAGCCGCCCGCGAACAGCACGATCAGCAGGATCGCAAACAGGAACCCGGGAATCGCATAACCGACGATGATGATGCTTGAGGTCCAGGTATCGAACGGCGAGCCCTCCGAGACCGCCTTGCGAATGCCAAGCGGGATCGAGATCAGGTAGGTGAGCAGCGTCATCCAGATGCCGAGCGACATCGAGACCGGAAGCCGCTCCTTGATGAGCTGCAGCACCGTGGTGTCGCGGAAATAGCTCTTGCCGAAGTTGAAGGTGCTGAAATCCCGCAGCATGATGAGGAAGCGCTCGTAGGCTGGCTTGTCGAAGCCGAACTGCTGCTCCAGCTTCTTGATGAATTCGGGGTCGAGCCCCTGCGCGCCGCGGTATTTCGAGTTGACCGCCCCGGCGCCGCTCGGCGCGTTGCCGCGCGCGCCGAAGTCGCCGCCCGGCGAGCCGGAGATGCGCGAGGTCGCGCCGGTATCGGTGCCGCTCAAGCGCGCGATCACCTGCTCGACCGGACCGCCGGGCGCGAACTGCACGACGACGAACGACACCAGCATGATCCCGAACAGGGTCGGAATCATCAGCAGGATGCGGCGGGCGATATAGGCAGCCATCAGCTACAGCTTTGCGGCCTTGGCGGCATCATACCACCAGGTCTCCGGGATGCCGCGCGCGTATTTCGGCGGCTTCGGCGGAAAGCCGAAGACGTCCCAAAAGGCGATGCGGTGCGCCGCGAGATACCAGTGCGGGATCCAGTAGCGCCCGGCGCGGATCACGCGATCGAGCGCGCGACACGCGACGATCAGGCTTTCGCGCGTCTCCGCCGCCAGGATCTTCTCGATCAGCGCATCGACCACCGGGTCGGCGATGCCGGCGAGATTGAACGAGCCGTCGAGCTTTGCGGATTCCGAGGAGAAGTAGGTGCGCAGCGAGTCGCCCGGCGTGGTCGAGAAATTGAAGCGCTCGACCGTAAGGTCGAAATCGAACTCATCCGCGCGTTTGCGAAACTGCACCGGATCGACGACGCGTGGCGTCGCGTCGATGCCGAGCAGGCCGAGGTTCTTGATGAAAGGCATGTGGTGCGGCACGAAATTCGGCTCGTCGATCAGGAACTCGACCGTGAGCGGCTCCCCCTTCGGGTCGACGCGCTTGCCGTTCTTGACCGGGCAGCCGGCCTGCTGCAACAGCTGCGAGGCCTTGCGCAACAGCGCGCGGTCCTGTCCCGAGCCGTCGGAGACCGGCGGCAGATAGGGCTCGCCGAACACCTCGTCCGCCACCTTGCCGCGGAACGGCTCGAGCAGCGCGAGCTCCTCCGGCCCCGGCTTTCCTTCCGCCATCATGTCGGAGTTCTGGAACACCGAGACGGTGCGCTTGTAGGCGCCGTACATGATGTTCTGGTTGGTCCATTCGAAGTCGAAGGCGCAGCCGAGCGCCTCGCGCAGCCGCGCATCCTTGAACTTCTCGCGCCGCGTGTTCATGAACCAGCCCTGCCCCCCGGACGGCGTGTCGTCGGGCAGGGTCGCCTGCTTGACGCGCCCGTCCTTCAGCGCCGGGAAGTCGTAGCGCGTGGCCCAGGTCTTGGCGGTGAACTCCTCGCGGAACAGGTAGCCCTTGGCGGTAAAGGCCTCGAAACCGACGTCGCGGTCGCGATAGAACTCGAAGCGCACGGTATCGAAATTGTGCTGGCCGCGCGTCACCGGCAGATCCGCGCCCCACCAGTCCTTCACGCGCTGGTATTCGATGAAGCGTCCAACCTCAAAACGCCCGACCCGGTAGGGGCCCGAGCCGAGCGGAATGTCGAGCGTCGTCTCGTCGAAATTTCGCGTCGCATAATAGGCCCTGGAGAAGATCGGCAGGCCCGCGACGAACAGCGGC
>Ga0187784_10000649_pt1 | contig 25899 bp, 23 predicted proteins | sample 1015_SJ02_MP15_2_FD_132964 | JGI IMG/M metagenome (GOLD analysis project Ga0187784, IMG submission 132964) | Tropical peat soil microbial communities from peatlands in Department of Meta, Colombia - 1015_SJ02_MP15_20_MG | ecosystem: Environmental > Terrestrial > Soil > Wetlands > Peat | place... | reverse complement strand
TTGGTGGAGCCAGGGGGAGTCGAACCCCCGACCTCTTGAATGCCATTCAAGCGCTCTCCCAACTGAGCTATGGCCCCTTCAGGGATCAGGTGTCGGGAATCAGGCAACAGGATCACGAGGGCGCATTTCAGAGGATTCCCGATACCCGATACCGCGTGATACCTCGTCAGCCTTCCTCCTCGTTCTCGATGTCGCCGCCGATGATGTCGGTCACGTCGGCGTCTTCTTCCTCCTGTTCCTCGATGAAGGTCGAATCATCGAGGGCCTCGTCCATCTCGACTTCTTCTTCCTCGATGTCCGGCTCGGTGGTCTCGACCGGCTTCTTCGTGCCCTGGGCCTCGGCATCGGCCTCTTCGAGGGAAACGAACTCGGCCTCCTGCGGCTCAGGCGCGGCGACCTCTTCGGCCGGGGCAGGTGCGGCGGGACGCGGCGCCGGGGCGGGCGCCGGCTCGGGCCGCGCGCGTGTGACTGGCGCCTCCACCGGCACGATCTTGCCGGTATAGGGCGAGATCACCGGATCCTTGTTGAGATCGTAGAACTTGCGTCCGGTATCGGGGCAGACGCGCTTGGTGCCGAGTTCGGGCTTCGCCACGGTCGAAATCCTTCGCTTAGGGTGTCCCACTTGGCTAGTCGCGATGCGGCTGTCAATAGCCCCGTCGGCGCCGCATGATAAGGCATTCCGGGAGGAAACAATTATGACGGACACCGGCCCTTATCGGCATCTGCTCTCGCCGCTGCGCCTCCGCAACACGACGCTGCCGAATCGCGTCGTGTTCGGGCCGGTGTGCCCGACATGGGTGAGGAGCCCGCACGAGGGCATCTTCACCGAGCAGGCCGTCGCCTATTACGAGGAGCGCGCCAAGACCGGGCTCGGAATGATCATTCTCGGCGGACACCTGATCAACAAGGATACGATCTACACGCCGCTCGGCTTCCCGGGCCTGTGGAACGACGCGCAGATGGAGGGGCTCGCTAATGTCGCGCGTGCGGTCAGGCGCCATGGCTGCGCGCTCGCGGTGCAACTTCTTCATATCGGGCTGCGCTCGCCGACGCCATTCTTGAAGACTGATCCGGCGCGCGATCCGGACGAATATAGCCCGTACATGCTCGCTCCCAGCCAGGTGCCGGCCGGCGAGATTCCCGGCGGCCCGACTCCCAAGGAGCTCGAAGAGCACGAGATCGAATATATTCTGCAGTGCTACGAGGATGCCGCCAGGCGCGCGATCTCGGCCGGTCTCGATGGCATCGAGTTTCACATCGCGCACGGCTATCTGCCGTGGCAATTCCTGTCGCCGTTCTACAACAAGCGTACCGATCGGTGGGGCGGCTCCTACGAAAGGCGCCTGCGCTTTTCGATCGAAGCGATGCAGCGGATCCGCCGGCGCATCGGCGATCGGCCGTTTCTCGGCTATCGAATCAACTCCACCTCATTCTGGGATGGCGATCTGGAGATCGAGGATATCAAACGCATCCACGCCGATTTCGAGCGCGACACCGACATCGACTATGTGAGCTTATCCGCCGGCGTTCACCATTCCTGGATTCATACGCCGATGACCTTCGCCGAGGGATGGGAGCGCGAATACACGCGCGCCATCAAGACCGTGGCGAAGAAGCCGGTGTTCCTCGTCGGCCGGGTCAGCCATCCCGGCGTCGCCGACGAGCTTGTCGGCTCCGGCGATGCCGACGCCATCCTGCTCGCTCGGCAGATGATCGCCGACGAGCAATGGATGACCAAGGTGAAGGAAGGGCGCGCCAACGACATCCGTCGCTGCGTCGCCGCCAATTATTGCTGGCGGGCGGTGATCCGCGGCAGCCGGGTCCAGTGTGCATACAACCCGGTAGTCGGACGCGAAGCGGTGTGGGGCGCAAACTCGATGCGCAAGGTCACCGCGCCCAGGCGGGTGCTGGTCATTGGCGCCGGTCCTGCCGGCCTCGAATATGCCCGCGTGGCCGCCGCGCGCGGCAACGCGGTCGTCGTTTACGAGCGTGAGGATCAGGTCGGCGGGCACGTGCGCGCCTACGGCGCACTGCCCAATCGTCAGCAATACGGCACGATCGCGACTTGGCTGGCCGAACAAGCCACCGGCAACGGCGCGATCATCAAGACCGCAAGCCCGCTCGACGCCGAAAACATCGACGCCGTGCTTGCCACCGAGCGCCCGGATCACATCGTGGTCGCTTCGGGGGCCCGCTATCGCCGCGACGGTTTCCAGGGACAGACCGGCAAGGCCTTGCCGGGCTGGGAGACCGGCCGTTGCGTGACCTGGGACGAGGTCGCGCTCGACCGGGTGAAGCTGTCGGGCGAGGTGCTGGTCGTCGATGAACTCGCCGACGTGGCCGCGCCGCTCACCGCCGTCAAGCTCGCCAAGCTCGGCGCGCGCGTCAAGCTGTTGACCAAATGGCCGATGATCGGATGGGAGACGGCCGCCGAAGTTTATCTCCACTGGGTCTTGACCTATCTCTACGACGCCGACGTCGAAATCATCACCGATCACGCGGTCAAGAACATCAATCGGACCGAGGTCGAGATCGTCAACGTCTATCAGCCGTCACGCTCGCGTCCGGTCAGCGCCGACGCGATCGTGATGGCGACGGCGCGCAGCTCGGAGAATGCGATGTATCATCTGCTCCGCGAGCGCGGCCGCAGCGTCGAGGCCATCGGTTGCGCCGTCGCGCCGCGCACGGTCTATGAGGCGACGCTTGAGGGGCATCGTGCCGCCCGCAAGCTCGGCATGCCGCCAGCGAACGCGGCCGCGCGCGAAGCGTTGCGCATGCGGGCGTCGCTGTGACCCTGCCGCGGGTCCATGTTAGAGGCAAGCGAGGCCGGTTTTGATGATGCACGCCGATCACGCACCGCTCACTGCCCGCCGCAGCGGACCGCTCCGCGGCCGCGCGCGCGTGCCGGGCGATAAATCGATCTCGCACCGGGCGCTTATTCTTGGCGCGCTCGCCGTCGGCGAGACGCGCATCGGCGGATTGCTCGAAGGCGAGGATGTCCTCAATACCGCGAAGGCGGTGGCGGCGCTCGGCGCCAGCGTGGTCAAAGATGGTGCCGGCGAGTGGATCGTGCATGGAGTCGGCGTCGCCGGCTTTGCCGAGCCGCGGCAAAAACTCGATTTCGGCAATTCGGGAACCGGGTGCCGCCTCATGCTCGGCGCGGTAGCTGGTTGCCCGATCGCGGCGACCTTCGACGGTGACGCCTCGTTACGCAAGCGGCCGATGCGACGGGTGCTCGACCCGCTGGAGCGGATCGGTGCGCGCATGCTGGCCGCGACTGAAGGCGGACTGCCACTGACGCTTGCCGGCGCGCACGACCCGATCCCGATCGTGTTCGAGCCCCCGGTCCCCTCGGCGCAACTCAAATCGGCCGTGCTGCTCGCCGGCCTCGCCGCGCCTGGCGAGACCGTCGTGATCGAGGCGGAGGCGACCCGCGATCATACCGAGAAGATGCTCGCTCATTTTGGCGCTGAGCTGCGGATCGAGCCGCACGGCGCGCTTGGCCGCCGCGTCACGCTCACCGGCCAGCCCGAGCTCACGCCGCAGCCGATCGTCGTGCCGGCCGATCCCTCCTCAGCCGCGTTTCCGCTCGTTGCCGCGCTGATCACGCCGGGATCGGAGGTGATCCTCGACGGCGTGATGCTCAATCCGCTGCGCGCCGGCCTCATCGCCACGCTCGACGAGATGGGCGCCTCGATCGAACGGCTCACAGCGCGCGACGAGGGCGGCGAGGCGGTCGCCGATCTGCGGGTGCGGGCCAGCGCGCTGCGCGGCGTCGAGGTGCCGGCGGCGCGCGCACCGGCGATGATCGACGAATATCCGGTGCTCGCGGTCGCCGCGGCCTTCGCCGAAGGCACGACGGTGATGCGCGGGCTCAAGGAACTACGGGTGAAGGAATCGGATCGGCTCGCCGCTACCGCCGCGCTCCTACGCGCCAACGGCGTTGCGGTCGAGATCGAAGGCGACGATCTCATCGTCGAGGGCAAAGGACGCGCGGCCGGCGGCGGCGTGGTCGCGACCCACATGGATCACCGTATCGCCATGGCGGCGCTGGTGATGGGGCTGGCGAGCGGGAAACCGGTCAAGATCGATGACGCGAGCTTCATCGCCACGAGCTTCCCGGGTTTCGTGGAACTGATGCGCGGGCTCGGGGCGGACCTGACATGATCATTGCCATCGACGGGCCGGCCGCCTCCGGGAAGGGCACGATCGCAAGACACCTCGCCACCGTTTATGGGCTTCATCATCTCGACAGCGGGCTTCTTTACCGGGCGGTCGCCAAGGCGATGCTCGACGCCGGCGACAGCCTCGATGACGTGCCCCGCGCGGCGGCCGCGGCAGGCGCGCTCGATCCGTCCGCGCTCGACGACCCCGCGCTCAAGAGCCGGGCGGTCGGCGAGGCGTCATCGGTGGTCTCGGCGATCCCGGCGGTGCGCGAGGCCTTGGTGGCGTATCAGCGGAGCTTCGCGGTGCGGCCGCCCGGAGCGGTGCTCGACGGCCGCGATATCGGCACTGTCATCGCGCCCGGCGCCGACGTGAAGATCTACGTCACCGCGACGGCGCAGGTGCGCGCCGCGCGGCGCACCGCAGAATTGCGCCGGCGCGGCGAGACCGTGCGCGAGGAGGACGTGCTGGCCGACATTTTGCGCCGCGATGAGCGCGACGCCACCCGCGCGATATCGCCGCTCAAGCCCGCGCCCGACGCGCACTTGCTCGATACCACGCATTTGGGTATAGACGCCGCGTTCCGGGCCGCCATTGACATCATCGAGGCCGTCCGAACGGGCCGAAAGCGCCGCTGACCGCGCTTTCGTCATTGGAGGTAGTGCCCGTTCGCGGCTTCGTACCGTGCGGCTCCGGACCTAAGCTTCGTCCCGCATGTTCGGCCTTGGCCCCAACCGCCGGCGCTCCGGCGGCTGCCGCGTGTTTCGGGATCATTCAACTGGACGGGGCCGGGAGTGTTTATGGCTCAAGCCGCTGCCGCCGCGCCGTCGCGCGAAGACTTCGCCAAGCTGATCGATGAATCATTCGGCGATGGCCATCTGCAGGAAGGGTCGGTCGTCAAAGGGACCGTCGTTGGCATCGAGAAGGACGTCGCCGTCATCGATGTCGGCCTCAAGACCGAGGGTCGCGTCGCGCTGCGCGAATTCGCCGGCCCGGGCCGCGCCGCCGAGATCAAGGTCGGCGATACCGTCGAAGTCTATCTGGAGCGGGTCGAGAACGCGCTCGGCGAAGCCGTACTCTCGCGCGACAAGGCGCGCCGCGAGGAAAGCTGGGGCAAGCTCGAGAAGGCGTTCCAGAACAACGAAAAGGTCCAGGGCATCATCTTCAATCAGGTCAAGGGCGGCTTCACCGTCGATCTCGACGGCGCCGTGGCCTTCCTGCCGCGCTCGCAGGTCGACATCCGCCCGATCCGCGACGTGTCGCCGCTGATGAACCAGCCGCAGCCGTTCCAGATCCTCAAGATGGACCGCCGGCGCGGCAATATCGTGGTCTCCCGCCGCACCGTGCTGGAAGAGACGCGCGCCGAGCAGCGCCAGGAACTGGTGCAGAACCTCGAGGAAGGCCAGGTGATCGACGGTGCGGTCAAGAACATCACCGATTACGGCGCCTTCGTCGACCTCGGCGGCATCGACGGCCTTCTCCACGTCACCGATATCGCCTGGCGCCGCGTCAATCACCCCTCCGAGGTGCTCAATATCGGCCAGCAGGTGAAGGTGAAGATCATAAAGATCAACCACGAGACCCACCGCATCTCGCTCGGTATGAAGCAGCTGCTCGAGGATCCGTGGCAAGGCATCGAGGCCAAATACCCGGTCGGCGCCCGCTTCAAGGGCCGCGTCACCAACATCACCGACTACGGCGCTTTCGTCGAACTGGAGCCCGGCATCGAGGGCCTGATCCACGTCTCGGAAATGTCATGGACCAAGAAGAACGTGCATCCGGGCAAGATCGTCTCTACCTCGCAGGAAGTCGAGGTGCAGGTGCTCGAGGTCGATCCGGTCAAGCGCCGCATTTCGCTCGGCCTCAAGCAGACCATGCGCAATCCTTGGGAGGTGTTCGTCGAGAAACATCCGCCCGGCTCGGCGGTCGAGGGCGAGGTCAAGAACAAGACCGAATTCGGCCTGTTCCTCGGGCTCGACGGCGACGTCGACGGCATGGTGCATCTCTCCGACCTCGACTGGAAACGGCCGGGCGAGCAGGTGATCGAGGAGTACAAGAAGGGCGACAAGGTGAAAGCGCAGGTGCTCGACGTCGACGTCGAGAAGGAGCGCATCTCGCTCGGCATCAAGCAGCTCGCCGCCGGCGGCGCCGCTCCCGCAGCGGAAAGCGCCGGCGATCTCAAGAAAGGCGCGGTGGTGACCTGCGAGGTCACCGAAGTGAAGGAGGGCGGTATCGAGGTTAAGATCGTCGGCACCGATCTCACGAGCTTCATCAAGCGCTCCGAGCTCGCACGCGACCGCTCCGAGCAGCGGCCGGACCGCTTCGCCGTCGGCCAGAAGGTCGACGCCCGCGTCATCCAGTTCGACCGCCGCACCCACAAGATCTCGGTCTCGATCAAGGCGCTCGAAGTCGCCGAGGAGAAGGAGGCGATCGCGCAATACGGCTCCTCCGATTCCGGTGCGACGCTCGGCGACATCCTTGGCACCGCCCTCAAGCGCAAGGGCGAGGAGAACGAGAAGGAAGAGGCGAAGGAGTAGAAAATCCTCCCCGCGAAGTGAAACGAGCGTGGAAGGAAGAAAGGAAGGCCCGATGTCTCTCGATGCCGACGCGATCGTCGACCGCCGCCGTCTGCGGCGCAAGCTCACCTTCTGGCGCGTCCTTGCCGTCGCGGTGATCGTTCTCGCTGTCGGCTGGGCAGCGGCGGTCGCCAGCAATCGCATGGGCTTTGCCGGCGCCGGCGCCTACGTCGCGCGCGTGACCATCGAGGGACTGATCCGCGACGATCACGAGCGGGTGGAGCAGCTCGATCGGCTGTCGCGCTCCTCGAGCGCGCGCGCGGTCGTCGTCCATATCGACAGCCCCGGCGGCACCACGGCCGGCTCCGAGCAGCTCTACGATTCGCTCTCACGGCTCAAGGAGAAGAAGCCGCTGGTCATCGTCGTCGACGGGCTCGCCGCCTCGGGCGGATATATCGCCGCGCTCGCCGGCGATCATATCGTCGCCAAGCAGACCTCTCTGGTCGGCTCGATCGGCGTCCTGTTCCAATATCCCAACGTCGCCGACCTGCTCGACAAGATCGGCGTGAAGGTCGAGACCATCAAATCGTCGCCGCTCAAGGCGGCGCCGAACGGCTTTGAGCCGACCTCGCCGGAAGCGCGGGCGGCGATCGACTCGATCATCAAGGATACCTACGCCTGGTTCCGCGGCCTGGTGCAGGACCGGCGCCACCTCGACGACGCCGCGCTCGACCGCGTCGCCGACGGCCGCGTGTTCACCGGGCACCAGGGTATCGACCTGCGCCTGGTCGACGAAATCGGCGATGAGCACAGCGCCATCGCCTGGCTCGCGGCCGAGAAGCACATCGACGCCAAGCTGCCGGTGCGCGACTATCAGCTGCGCAGCCGGTTCGGCGACCTGCGGTTCCTGCATGCCGCGGCGGCGGCGCTGCTTGACGCCGCCGGGCTCGGCAGTTTCCACGATTGGGGCGGCATCCAGGCGGTCGAACGGCTCAATCTTGACGGTCTACTAGCCCTTTGGCACCCTGCAAGCGCGAACTGAGCGGGGCGTTCGGCTCGGCGTTCCGTTGCAGCTTCATCGATGGCCGGAGCCGTGTCCGCGGGCGACCTATGATCAAGTCCGAACTCGTGCAACGCATCTCGGTGCAGAATCCGCACCTCTACCAGCGCGACGTCGAGAAGATCGTCAACGCCATACTCGGCGAGATCGTCGCCGCGATGGCGCGCGGCGACCGCGTCGAGCTGCGCGGCTTCGGCGCGTTCTCGGTCAAGCAGCGGCCGGCGCGCACCGGGCGCAATCCGCGCACCGGCGCCCACGTCGCCGTCGATCGCAAGTCGGTGCCGTTCTTCAAGACCGGCAAGGAGATGCGCGAGCGGCTCAACCACGCCACCGCGAGCTGATCGCAGCCCGGCGGCCGGCCGGAGGCGAAATTGCTGCGCAAGATCATCGCGGCGCTGATCCTGGTGCCGCTTGCCGTCGTCATCATCGCGTTTGCGGTCGCCAACCGTCAGACCGTGACGGTGTCGCTCGACCCATTCAGCGGAGCGGAGCCGGCGGCGTCCGTGACCTTGCCGCTGTTCGCCTTGATCCTAGTGTTGCTGCTCGTCGGTGTCGTGATCGGTGGCGCCGCGTCCTGGCTGCGGCAGGGTAGATGGCGCGGAGCCGCCCGCCGCCTCGAGCGCGACCTGCGTGAGCTGCGGCAAAAGTTCGAAGCGCACGGTGACGCCACCGCCGTTCCGCAGGACGGCATCCCTCCGGCGCGGCTTCGGCTGAGGCCACCGGCCCGCTGAAAGCGCCGCCCGTCCCGGGCGAGACAAGGCCCGCGTGGGGATGTAGAAGAGCGGCGTTCAAGGGAGCATGATCCGGAAAGTGGAACCGGCACGCTATGTCGTTGATCGTGAAGATTTGCGGGCTTTCTACCGCGGAGGCGCTCGACGCCGCACTCGATGCCGGCGCCGACATGGTCGGCTTCGTCTTCTTTGCGCCGTCGCCGCGGCATCTCGCGTTTGATACGGCGCGCACGCTCGGCCGCCGCGTCCGCACGCGCGCGCAAAAGGTGGCGCTCACGGTCGATGCCGACGATGCGTTGCTCGATGCGGTGGTGGAAGCTTTGCGTCCGGACATGCTGCAGCTGCACGGCAGCGAACCGCCGGCGCGCGTCGTCGCGCTTAAAAAGCGCTTGGGCCTTCCGGTCATGAAGGCGATCTCAGTCGAAGCCAGGGGCGACGTCGCCGCCGCGACGGCTTATGCCGCCGTTGCCGACCGCCTCTTGTTCGACGCCCGTCCGCCGCGCGAGGCGACGCGGCCGGGCGGACTGGGCAAAGCCTTCGATTGGCATTTGCTCGGCGGTCTCGACCCTGGCGTGCCGTTCATGCTGTCGGGCGGGCTCGATGCGGGCAATGTCGGCGAGGCGCTGCGCATCACTCGTGCTGCAGCCGTCGATGTCTCCTCGGGTGTCGAGCGGACGCCGGGCCAGAAGGATCCTGATAAAATCCGCGCCTTTGTGCGTGCGGCGCGTAAGGCGGCGGCGCAGCTCGAGCGCGGCGAAGTCGCGAGCCCGGCATGACCGTGCCGCAACAGCTTAATTCCTTCCGCACCGGGCCGGACGAGCACGGCCATTTCGGCATCTATGGCGGCCGCTTCGTCGCCGAGACGCTGATGCCGCTCATTCTCGAGCTGGAGAAAGCCTACGCCGAGGCCAAGGCCGATCCCGCGTTCCAGCAGGAGATGGACGGCTACCTCGCGCACTATGTCGGCCGGCCGTCGCCGCTCTATTTCGCCGAGCGGCTGACCGAGCATTGCGGCGGCGCCAAGATCTATCTCAAGCGCGAGGAGCTCAATCACACCGGCGCGCACAAGGTCAACAATGTGCTCGGCCAAATCCTGGTCGCCCGCCGCATGGGCAAGAAGCGCATCATCGCCGAGACCGGCGCCGGCATGCACGGCGTCGCCACCGCGACCTTGTGCGCGCGCTTCGGGCTCGAATGCATCGTCTATATGGGCTCGGTCGACGTCGAGCGGCAGAAGGCGAACGTGTTCCGCATGAACATGCTCGGCGCCAAGGTGGTGCCGGTCATCTCGGGCTCAAAGACGCTCAAGGACGCGATGAACGAGGCGCTGCGCGACTGGGTCACCAATGTCGCCTCGACGTTCTATTGCATCGGCACCGTCGCCGGCCCGCATCCCTATCCGATGATGGTGCGTGATTTCCAGTCGATCATCGGTCGCGAGACCCGCGAGCAGATGCAGGAGGCCGAAGGCCGGCTTCCGGACTCGCTCATCGCCTGCATCGGCGGCGGCTCGAACGCGATGGGCCTGTTCCACCCGTTCCTCGACGAGCGGCAGATCGAGATCTACGGCGTCGAAGCCGCCGGCCACGGCTTGCCGAGCGGCATGCATGCCGCCTCGATCGCCGGCGGCCGGCCGGGCGTGCTTCACGGCAACCGCACCTATCTCCTGATGAACGAGGACGGGCAGATCGACGAGGCGCATTCGATCTCCGCCGGCCTCGACTATCCAGGCATCGGGCCGGAGCACGCCTGGCTCGCCGATGTCGGCCGCGTCACCTTCCTGTCGGCGACCGACGACGAGGCGCTCCACGCCTTCCAGCTCCTCTCCAAGCTCGAAGGCATCATCCCGGCGCTCGAGCCGGCGCACGCCATCGCCAAGGTGCTCGAGCTCGCGCCGCAAAAGCCTAAGCATCACCTGATGGTAGTCAATCTCTCCGGCCGCGGCGACAAGGATCTCGATTCGGTGGCGCGACATTTGGCAAACAAGGCGCAATGACCACGCGCATCGATCGCCGTTTCGCCGCGCTTCGCGAAGAAGGCCGCGCCGCGCTGATGACCTTCGTCATGGCCGGCGATCCGGACTACGACGCGTTCCTCGCGATCCTCAAGGCGCTGCCGCAAGCCGGCGCCGACGTGATCGAAGTCGGCATGCCGTTCACCGATCCGATGGCCGACGGGCCCGCGGTCCAGGCTGCCGGGCAGCGCGCGCTCAAGGCCGGGCAGACCATGAAGAAGACGCTGGCCGCGGTGCGCGACTTTCGCAGCGGCGAGACGGCGACGCCGCTCGTGCTGATGGGCTACTACAATCCGATCTACGTCTATGGCGTCGAGCGGTTCCTCGCCGACGCCAAGGGCGCCGGCGTCGACGGGCTGATCATCGTCGACCTGCCGCCCGAGGAAGACGCGGAATTGTGCCTGCCGGCGCTCGAAGCGGGCCTCAACTTCATCCGCCTGGCGACGCCGACGACCGACGACCGGCGGCTTCCTGCCGTGCTCGCCAACACCTCGGGCTTCGTCTACTACGTCTCGATCACCGGCATCACCGGCTCTGCCGCTCCGGACCCTGCCCAGGTCGCGCCGGCGGTGGCGCGCATCAAGCGCCACACGGCGCTGCCGGTGTGCGTCGGCTTCGGCGTGCGCACTGCCGAACAGGCACGCGTCATCGCCCAAGGCGCCGACGGCGTCGTCGTCGGCTCGGCGCTGGTCGAGGCGCTGAGCAAGAGCCTCGGCCCGGAGGGCAAGGCGACGGCGGCGACCGCGCCCGCGGTCGCCGGCCTCGTTCGCGAACTTGCCAAGGGCGTGCGCGCCGCCCGCACCGCCGGCGGCGTCTCCGCGCCTACGATATGACCGCCTTCTTCAGCGCGCAGGCGCTGATCTTGAGACTGCCGTCCGGCTGCGGCTCGAGCGTATAGAGCGCCTCCCAGGCTGTACCGTCGGCGTCGATGATCTCGACTTCCTGCAGGATCTTGCCATCGGCCGTCTTGGCCTCGCCAAACTCGAAGCTCCGGTGACGGTAGACCGGCGCATAGGCGCCGCGGACCATGGTCATGAAGATGTCCGCGGACGGAAACAGGCTCTTGATGCCGGGCGCAGCGAAGGTGTAGGCCGCTGCCGCGTCGTCGCGGCTAAAGGCTTCTTCCTGTGAGCGGATGACGGACTGACCGGCGGCCACATCGTCGCCGGCATGCGCTAATGCGCTCGAGCCGATCAGAAACGCGACCAGGAGTGCGACGATGCGCATAAGCCCGCTCCGTGTTTGTTGGCGGTCGTTGCCGGCACTTCGAAGCGCCTCCAGTCTAACTAGCGCCGGCCACGGGCCTTTTTCAACCGTCGCACCGGCGCCGCCGTGCGCCCGACGTTGAATTTGCCCGATCGGCGCCACACATATCTGAACCATAGCTGGAGGGAGCGCCCAATGGCCCGCGACGTGGCTCGCGACTGGATGTGGTCGGAAGCGTGCGAGATGCTCTCGCGCGCCGAGCGGATGCATCGTGAGTTGTTCCGCCCGGCCGGCATGCAGGCGTGGGAGCCTCCGGTCGATATCCTCGAGACAGAATTGGAAGTTCTAGTGCTGGTCGCGCTTCCCGGCGTCGATCCTGATCAAGCCCAGGCCGCGATCGAGGACGGCGAACTGGTGATCGCCGGCACGCGCGCCTATCCGCCCGAATTGCGCACCGCCGCCATTCATCGGCTCGAGCTGCCGCAGGGGCGCTTTTACCGGCGGCTGCGGCTGCCCGGTGGACGTTATAACGGCGTGCGGCGCGCCGTGGTCCATGGCTGTCTGGTGATCACGTTGCAGAAGGCAGGAACGAGCCGTGGCTGAACCCGAAATCGTGGTCAAGGAAGGCGCCGGGAGCGGCGCGCCGCCGCCATTGCCGGCCGACGCGCTGATCATCGTGCCGGTGCGCAACACCGTGCTGTTTCCGGGGCTGGTGCTGCCGATCACCGTCGGCCGGCCGAAATCGATCGCCGCCGCGCAGCAGGCGGTGCGCGACCAGCGCCAGGTCGGCATCCTGATGCAGCGTGACCCCGAGGTCGCCGATCCGACCCCGATCGATATGCATCGCATGGGCACGGTCGCCAACATCGTGCGCTACCTGACTACGCCGGACGGCACCCATCATCTGGTCTGCCAGGGCGAGCAACGCTTCCAAATCAGCGAATATCTCCCCGGCTGGCCGTTCCTGGTCGCGCGCGTGGTGCGCATTCCCGAGCCGACGACCCGCACCGCCGAGATCGAGGCCCGGTTCGTCGATCTCAAGGCCAAGACCATCGAGGCGATCGAACTATTGCCGCAGGCGCCGGCCGAGCTTCTCGCCGCCGTGCAGGCGATCGACGCGCCGCCGGCGCTCGCCGATCTCGCCATCGCCTACATGGACGTGAAGCCCGAAGAGAAGCAGGAGATTCTCGAGACCCTCGACATTGCCGTGCGCATGGACAAGGTCTCCCGCCTCCTTGCCCATCGCATCGAGGTGCTGCGGCTGTCGCAGGAGATCGGCCGACAGACCAAGGCCGCGCTCGACGAGCGCCAGCGCGAGGTGCTGCTGCGCGAGCAGATGGCGGCGATCCAGCGCCAGCTCGGCGAAGGCGAAGAGGGCAAGGCCGCGGAAATGGCCGAGCTCGACAAGGCGATCACCAATGCCGGGATGCCGAAAGAGGTCGAGGACCAGGCGCGCAAGGAATTGCGCCGGCTGCAGCGCATGCCCGACGCCGCCGGCGAATACGGCATGGTGCGCACCTATCTCGATTGGCTGATCGAACTGCCGTGGAAACTCCCCGAGGAGAAGCCGATCGACATCGCCGCGGCGCGAAAGATCCTCGACGAGGACCACTACGACCTCGACAAGATCAAGCGGCGGATCATCGAATATCTCGCCGTGCGCAAGCTCGCGCCGCAAGGCAAGGCGCCGATCCTGTGCTTCGTCGGGCCGCCCGGCGTCGGCAAGACTTCGCTCGGGCAATCGATCGCGCGGGCGATGGAGCGCAAATTCGTGCGCGTCAGCCTCGGCGGCGTGCATGACGAGGCCGAGATCCGCGGCCACCGCCGCACCTATATCGGCGCGCTTCCCGGCAACATCATCCAGGCGATCCGTAAGGCCGGCACCCGCAATTGCGTGATGATGCTCGACGAGATCGACAAGCTCGGCGCCGGCATCCAGGGCGATCCCGGCGCGGCGCTGCTCGAAGTGCTCGATCCCGAGCAGAACCACACCTTCCGCGACAATTATCTCGCGGTGCCGTTCGACTTGAGCCGCGTGGTGTTCATCACCACCGCGAACGTGCTCGACACCATTCCAGGCCCGCTGCGCGACCGCATGGAGATCATCAGCCTCGCCGGCTATACCGCCGAAGAGAAGCTTGCGATCGCGCGACGCTATCTGGTTCGCCGGCAGCTCGAGGCCAACGGGCTCAAGGAGGGCCAGGTCGAGATCGGCGACGACGTCATCCGCGACATCATCGCGCTGTACACGCGCGAAGCCGGCGTGCGCGGCCTGGAACGCCAGATCGGCCAGGCGCTCCGCAACGCCGCGGTGCGCATTGCCGAAGGCGAAAGCGGGCCGATTCGCGTCAGCCGCGACGACCTCGCCGCCATTCTCGGCCCGCCCAAATTCGAGAGCGAGACGGCGATGCGCTTGAGCGTTCCCGGCGTCGCCACCGGTCTCGCCTGGACGCCGGTCGGCGGCGATATCCTGTTCATCGAAGCTACCCGCATTCCCGGCGCCGGCCGCTTGATCCTGACCGGCCAACTCGGCGACGTGATGAAGGAAAGCGCCCAGGCCGCGCTCTCGATCGTCAAGAACCGCGCCGCCGCGCTCGGCATCGATCCGGCCCGCTTCGAGAAGAGCGATATCCATGTGCACGTGCCGGCCGGCGCGATCCCCAAGGACGGCCCGAGCGCGGGCGTCGCCATGTTCATGGCGCTGACCTCGCTGATGACCGAGCGCACGGTGCGCAGCGACACCGCGATGACCGGCGAGATCAGCCTGCGCGGCCTGGTGCTGCCGGTCGGCGGCATCAAGGAGAAGGTGGTCGCCGCCCACTCGGCCGGCATCAAGCGCGTCATGCTGCCGGCGCGCAATCGCCGCGACTACGACGACATTCCTGACGTCGCGCGCAAGGAAATGGAGTTCATCTGGCTCGAGCGCGTCGAGGACGCGGTCGCTGCCGCGCTCGAGCCCAAGAAGGCCGAGGGCGCCCCCGCCGCGGCCCCGCAGCTCGCTGACGCAGAAGCGTAACCTCCCGCAAGCCGACGCGCCTTTATGCGGGCGCGCGAGTCCAGGCCCTCTCGCAAGAGCGCGGCGCATTCCGTCTGCGCCGATGATTTCGCAATCCGGCAGGGTTAGGCTGCACGGAGAGCCGGAAGGGGACCGCTGCCATGACCATCGATGTTGGAAGAAAGGCAATCGCCGAAGCCACCGCGAAGCTCACGAATTGGGGGCGTTGGGGTAAGGACGATCAGGTCGGCACCCTCAACCATGTCACGCCGCAAGACATCGTCCGCGCGGCTGGCTTGATCCGCATCGGCAAGGTGTTCGCGCTCGGCATTCCGCTCGATCGCCGCGGCCCGCAGTCCGGGCTGTGGGGCGGGCGCTGGAATCCGATCCACACTATGCTGGCGACCGGCACCGACGCGGTCGCCGGGCGCCACGACAAGGTGCCGGGCATTCGCTACGCCGACGACGCGCTCAACATGCCGGTGCAGGCGGCGACGCACTGGGACGCACTCGGCCACATCTTCTACGAAGACAAGATGTACAACGGGTTCGACGCCCGCGATGCCGACAGCAACGGCCTGCGCAAGCTCGGCATCGAGCATACAAGGAACAAGATGGTCGGCCGCGGCGCGCTCCTCGACATCGCGCGCTATCGTGGCGTTCCCTGGCTCGCGGATGGCGATGCGATCGGCAATGACGAGCTCGACAAATGCGCCAGGACCCAGAACGTCGAGATCCGGCGCGGCGATTTCGTCATCCTGCGCACCGGGCAGATGGAGCGCTGCCTGAAGGAGAAGCAGTGGGGCAACTATGCCGGCGGCGACGCGCCGGGCGTGAGATTCGAGAACTGCTACTGGTGCCAGGACAAGGAGATCGCCGCGATCTGCTCCGACACCTGGGGCGTCGAGGTGCGGCCGAACGAGACCAAAGAGGTCGGCCAGCCCTGGCACTGGGTGGTCATCCCGGCCATGGGGCTGACCATGGGCGAGATGTTCTACGTCAAGGAGCTCGCCGAGGATTGCGAGGCCGACGGCGTCTACGAGTTCTTCTTCTGCGGCGCGCCGCTCGTCATCACGGGGGGCACCGGCTCACCGATCAATCCGCAGGCGATCAAATAAACACGCTGCATCCTCCCCCGCGTGCGGGGGACGAAAAGCACGGGGCGATCACGCTCCGAGCGCCGCGTTGACCTTGGGCAGCACCTTCTCGGCCAGCAAGATCATCGAGCGTCTGGCGAGCGCCGGGTCGCGCCAGTCCTTGCCGGCATAGAGGAGCGTGCCGAAATCGCCGATGCGCCCGCGGAATTTCAGGATCTCGTCGGCGACCTTGTCCGGCGAGCCGTGGATGATGAGCGCGTCGCAGATGCCGTCGAGCGTCACCTCGCTGTCGGGCTGGTCGCGGCGGCTCTTGAACAGGTCGAGCCGGCCGCGCCGGAGCTTGGTGAAGAGCTGGCTGTAATAGTAGCGGTACGGGCTGTTCGGATCAGTGGCATAAGCCTTCGCGGTTTGGTCGTCGTCGGCGACGAAGATCGATTTGGCGACGCGCCAGTTCGCCGGATCGGCTTTGCGGCCGGCGCGGGCGCAGCCCTCGGCATATTTCGGCCAATGGCTCTTGACCCACTCCGGCATCAGGAAGTTGGCGGAGATCGGGTCCCAGCCGCGCGCTGCTGCTTCGGTCACGCCCTTGGAGAACGGCGCGACCGCGGTGACCACGATCGGTGGATGCGGCCGCTGCAGCGGTTTCGGCAAGAAGCCTTGGCCGATCTCCGGCATCGCCTGCCGCTTGATCCTGATGGTCCAGTATTTGCCATCGATGTTGTAGGGCGGCTCGCCCGCCCAGATCTTCAGCACCGCGTCGATCGCCTCGACGAACATGGCGTTGCGGTCGGCATCGAGATTGCCGAACGCTTCGGCGTCGGAGAGGAGGCCGCCGGGGCTGATGCCGAAGATGAAGCGGCCGTCGAGCATGTGATCGAGCATCGCGATCTGCGAGGCGGTCGCGGCCGGATGCGCGTTTGGCATGTTGATCGTGCCGGTGCCGAGCTTGATCCTCCTGGTGGCGTCGATCAGGCTCGCGATGAACATCGCCGAAGAGGTGATGTTCTCGGCGCGGTCGGTCGCGTGCTCGCCGACATAGCCCTCGATGAAGCCGAGCTCGTCGGCCAGCACGAACGCCTCGCGGTCCTCGCGCAGCGATTGCCGCCAATCCTTGTCGAGCGGATGGATCGGCATGGTGAAGAAGCCGAGCTTCATGGAGCTCACGGTCCGTTCATGTCGTGTGGCTTTCCTCTGTCGGAAAAGTGCTGCCGCCGCAAGGCGGCATCGGGCGGTGGTTGATAGCAAAGGTCATGCGGAGTAACGTGCAGTTATGACCAATCCGATTATTTGCTGCGACCCGGAGATCATGGGGGGAACGCCTGTGTTTACGGGACGCGGGTTCCGGTGCAGACTCTCATTGAGTATCTTGAGGCCGGGGAATCAATTGATCAGTTTCTCGCCGGTTTTCCGGCGGTGACGCGCGAGCAGGTCATTTCGTTTCTGGAAGAGGCGAAGGATCGTCTCGTCGAATCCGCTTCGTGAGAATTCTGCTCGACGAGTGTGTCGATTGGCTGCTATCGCGTTCCATTGCAGGTCACGAAGTCAGGACCGCCCGCCAGATGGGCTGGACGGCTATCAAAAATGGCGAGCTGCTCGCTTTGGCGTCGGGTCAGTTTGAGATATTCGTGACGGTCGATCGAAACTTGTCCTCTCAGAGCAATGTCAAAGCTTCGCGGGTAGCGGTTATTGTCCTTCAAGCGAGGACGAATCGGCTTGCTGATCTGCTGCCGCTGGTCCCAAGTCTCCTTACAGCGATCGACTTCGCTAAGCCTGGACTGGCCACAATCGTCGGCGGCTGATTTTCCGGCCGCTCACATCTTGAATTTCACCACCTTCTGCTGCTGCTCGCCCAAGCCGTCGATGCCGAGGCGGACCACATCGCCGGCTTGCAGGAATTTCGGCGTCGGCTTGAACCCCATGCCGACGCCGGGCGGGGTGCCGGTGCTGATGACGTCGCCCGGCTCGAGGACGAAGAACTGCGAGCAGTACCAGACGAGGTGGGCGACGCCGAACACCATGGTGGCGGTGGTGCCGTTCTGCCGGCGCTCGCCGTTGACCGTGAGCCACATCGTCAGGCGCTGCGGGTCGGCGATCTCGTCCCTGGTGACGAGCCAGGGTCCGAGCGGGCCGAAGGTCTCGCAGCCCTTGCCTTTGGTGAACTGGCCGGCGCGCTCGAGCTGGAAGACGCGCTCGGACACGTCATTGGCGAGGCAGTAGCCCGCGACCGCCTCCAGCGCCTTGTCCTTTTCGAGATACCGGGCACGGCTGCCCATGACGACGCCAAGCTCGGCTTCGTAGTCGAGCTTGGTCGAGCCCTTCGGAATCACGGTGTCGTCATTCGGCCCGCAGATGCAGCTCGGCGCCTTGTTGAAGATGAGCGGCTCCTTCGGCAGCTCCATGTTCGCCTCGGCGGCATGGTCGGCGTAGTTGAGGCCGATGGCGATGAAATTGCCGACCTTGCCGACGCAGGCGCCGAGCCGCGGCGTGCCGCGCACCAGCGGCAGGGCGTCGGGCTTGAGCTTACGCAGCTTGGCGAGGCTCTTTGGCGCGAGCGCGTCGCCAGCAATGTCGGGGATGATTTTCGAGAGGTCGCGGATGCGGCCTTGGGCGTCGAGCATGCCGGGCTTTTCCCGGCCGGGCGCGCCGTAGCGGACGAGCTTCATCGGATCCTCCCTCGACTTTCAGAACGCGCCGGGAAAGGCGCCGCCGTCGATCAACAGGTTCTGCCCGGTGATGTAGCCGGCCTGCGCCGAGCACAGGAACGCGCAGGCGGCGCCGAACTCGTCGGGCTCCCCGATGCGTTTTGCCGGAACGCCGGCGACGCGTTCGGCGAGCGCCGCCTCGTAGCTGATGCCGCGCGTCTTGGCGGTGGCTTCCAGATTGGAGCGCAGCCGGTCGGTGCCGAACGTTCCCGGCAGCAGAAAATTGACGGTGACGTTCGCGCCAGCGACGCTGCGGGCGACGCCGGCGAGGAACGCGGTCAAGCCCGCGCGGGCGCCGGAGGAGAGGTCGAGCCCGGCGATCGGCATTTTCACCGAGGCCGAGGTGATGTTGACGATGCGCCCGAATCTTCTGGCGATCATCGGGTCGATCACCTTCTGGATCAACTCGATGGCGACGATCATGTTGGCGATGACGCCGTCGATCATCTTCTGCCGGTCGAGATCGCGGAAATCGCGGAACGGCGGCCCGGCATTGTTGTTGACCAGAATGTCCGGCGCCGGGCAGGCGTCGAACAGCGCCTTCTGGCCATCGGCTGACGCGACATCGGCGACGACTGGAACGATCTTCGCGCCGGTCGCTTTGCCGAGCTCGGCGGCGGTCACCGTCACCCGCTCGCGGTCGCGGCCGTTGATCACCACCTCGCAGCCGGCCTCGGCCAAAGCCTTGGCGCAGGCGCGGCCGAGCCCGCGGCTCGAGGCGCATACGATCGCCTTGCGGCCGGCAATTCCCAGGTCCATTCTGGTTTCTCCCTCCTGGTTCTTCTTGGCTCGAGATCAAAGCGAGGCGCCGGTAAGTTCTCGGGACTGCGCCGGCGCAAGTCAACGGCCGAATCTGTCGCCATCGGCTGCACCATATTTGGAGTTTTCGGGCCCGGTCCCCGAAAGCAGTTATTCATCTTCGTCGCCGAACTCGCCAAAGAGCTTCAGACCTTCCAGCCAAGTCTCGCCGTCGCGCTTGATAACGGTTCTCGGTTTGACGGCGCCGCAGGCGGCGAACGCGTCGGCGAGGCGTTCGGAATGGGTGACGACCCATATCTGAGTGCGTTGCGCCGCTTGCACGATCATGCGCGCCAACGGATCGAGCAAATCCGGATGCAAGCTCGTTTCCGGTTCGTTGAGCGCGATGAAGGAGGGCAAACGATAGCCGAGGAGCGCACCAGCGAGCGCCAAATACCGCAGCGTTCCGTCCGACAACTCGGCTGCGGCAAATACCCGTTTGGGATAGTCTGGCATGATCAGCCCGAAGCTTGCCATCCGGTCGGGCGCGGGTACGACCAGCCGCGAGCCGGGGAACGCGTCGTCCACGGCGTGGTCGAGATCGACGGTGTCTTCACGGATGTGCGCCAGCGTCGCGAATACCGCGGCGAGATCGCGGCCGTCGGAGGCCAATGTCGGCGTCGTGACCGCCAAGCAGGGCTCCCGCAGCGCCGACTGCCGGTCCGTGCGAAAGTCGTGATAGAATTGCCAATCAAGCATCGTGCGCTGCACGGTGTCGAGATCGGCAAAACGCCCGGGATCCTGAAGCGCGCCGAGCGCGGTTTCGCTGGCCAGCAGCTCGGCCGCGACCGCGTGCTTGCGCCCGTCATTGTCGACGGCGGTCGCACGCGGTCCCCGGCGCTCCAAGAGCGAATGCGGCCGCCGGCCGCCGTGATCGACCAGCATCTCTTCCTTAATCTGCGGTTCGAGCGGAAAGGCGGCCGCCGTCGGCACTCGCACGCCGACTTCGACTTCGTAGGAGTGGGCGACGCCGACCTCGACACCATATTCGAACAGGCCCCGGCCGGGCCCGTCAGCGGCGTCGAGCGCGAGGCCGACCTGCAGCTTGATGCGGGCAGGCTTGTTTCCGGTGCGCCTGCCGGCCCACAGGGCGGATTCCATGCCGCCTTCGGAGGCAAGCTCGCGGGCCGGCGAACCCGCAGCCGCGGCCTGTAGCAGCTGCAGCGAGCGATAGAGGTTGGTCTTGCCGACCCCGTTGGCTCCGACAAAAACCGTGAGTTGGCCTACCGGGAAGCGAATGGCGCGCAGCGAACGATAGCCCGCGACTTTGACTTCCTTTATGCGCATCGCGATTTCACGGCCATTTCACCACCGGCGGCATCGACGACAGAATCGACTCGACATTGCCGCCGGTGCGCAGGCCGAAAATCGTGCCGCGGTCGTAGAGCAGGTTGAACTCGACATAACGGCCGCGGCGCACCAGTTGTTCCTCGCGCTCGGCTTCGGTCCACGGCCTGGTGAAATTGCGCCGCACCAGTTCGGGATAAACGCCGAGAAAGGCGCGCCCGACCTCCTGGGTGAAGGCGAAGTCGGCGTCAAAATCGCCGCTGTCGAGCCAGTCGTAAAAGATGCCGCCGATGCCGCGCGGCTCGCCGCGGTGTTTCAAAAAGAAATACTCGTCGCACCAGGACTTGAATTTCTCGTAGGGCGCGACGTCCGCATGGGCGCCGCACGCCGCCTTCATGGCGGCGTGAAACGCGATCGTGTCGGGATCGTCCTGCTGGCGCCGGCGGTCGAGCACCGGCGTCAGATCGGCGCCGCCGCCAAACCAGGATTTTGTCGTGACGACGAAGCGCGTGTTCATGTGCACCGCCGGCACGTGCGGATTGTGCATGTGGGCGATCAGCGAAATGCCGGAGGCGAAGAAGCGCGGGTCGTCGGCGGCGCCCGGGATCTCCTTGCGGAATTCCGGGGCGAATTCGCCGAATACGCTCGAGACGTGCACGCCGACCTTCTCGAACACGCGGCCCTTCATCATCGCCCTGACGCCGCCGCCGCCAGCCGCGCCGCTGTGGTCGGTGCGGTTCCACGGCGTGCGCACAAAGCGGCCGGCGGCATGATTGCCCTGCGGCGCGCCTGCCGGCAGCGCGACCTCCAACTCCTCGAAGGCCGCGACGATCCGATCCCGCAGCGCCTCGAACCAAGCGCGGGCGCGCCCTTTGCGCTCTTCTATTTTGTTGGTAACCATGATGCCTTGCAGTTTGGCGGTGATGGCGCAGCCATGCTCGCGGCACACTGGCAACAACGCGGCGCTGTTATCAAGACTGTCATAAAGTCGCGCGAATATCTTGATCCAACGCAAGGGGCGCCAGCATACATCGTGCGAGCCGAGATGTTTTCATGCCAGCTAAGATGTTTTCGAATCGCCTGACCCGCCGCCGCTTGCTCGCGAGTGGCGCAAGTACCGGCCTGGCGCTGATCGCCGCGCCGGCATTGCTGCGGCACGCCGCGGCGCAGAGCTGGCACAGCGGCGATCCGTTCAGTCTCGGGGTCGCTTCCGGAGCGCCGCGCCCGGACGGTTTCGTGCTGTGGACACGGCTTGCACCTGAGCCGCTGTCGCGCAATCCGCAGACGCCGGGCGGCATGACCGGCGGCGACGTTCCCGTCGGCTATGAGATCGCGGCGGACCCCGCGATGCGCGAGGTCGTGCAGCACGGTGAGACGACCGCCGAGCAGGCCTTCGCCTATTCGGTGCATCTCGATGTCGCCGGCCTGCAACCCGGCCGGCCGTATTGGTATCGCTTCACGAGCGGTGACGCGGCAAGCCGCATCGGCCGCGCCGCGACCCTGCCGGCGCCGGGCGCGGCGCTCGACAAACTGCGCTTCGGCTTCGTGTCCTGCTCCAACTACGAGCATGGGTATTTTTCCGCCTACCGCCATCTCGCCGACGAGAACCCCGAATTCGTGCTCTACCTCGGCGACTACATCTACGAATATGTCGAGCTCATCCGCCCGACCGTGCGCCGCCACTCCGACGGCATCGAGGCGGCGACGCTGCCGACCTACCGCAATCGCTACGCCCAATACCGGCTCGACCCGGACTTGGCGCGCCTGCACGCCGAGGCGCCGGCGCTCGTTACCTGGGACGACCACGAGGTGCAGAACGATTACGCCGACAAATGGTCGCAATATTTCGACGATCCGGACCGGTTCCTGATGCGGCGCGCGGCTGCCTACCGGGCGTTCTATGAGCACATGCCGGTGCGGCCGATCCTGTCGCGCCCGGAGGGGCCGGTGATGCGTGTCTACGACCGTGTCGCCTTCGGCGACCTGATCGACGTCTCGATCGTCGACGGCCGGCAATACCGCTCGCGCGAAGCCTGCTACCGGCCGCCGAACAAGGGCGGCGGACATCTCGAGACCGACACCAGCTGCCCCGAGCGGCGCGACGTCGGCCGCTCCATGCTCGGCTTCGCCCAGGAGGCCTGGCTTGCCACCAACCTCGCGCAAAGCAAGGCGCAGTGGACTCTGATCGCGCAGGATGTGCTGATGGCGCAGTTGCGAAAGAAGCAGGACGACGGCTACGCGTTCTGGAGCGACGACTGGAACGGCTATCCGGCGAACCGCACCCGGCTTCTCAAACGCATCCAGGATACCCGTGTCGCCAATCCCGTTGTCATCGGCGGCGACGCCCACGCCTATTTCGCCAACGACCTTAAGCTCGATTTCGACGATCCGGCGGCGCCGGTCGTCGCCACCGAATTCGTCGGCACCTCGATCTCCGCCTACGGGTTGCCTTACGACGTGGTCGCGCCGCTGCTGCCGGATAATCCGCATATCCGGTACTTCGAAAGCCGGCGGCGCGGTTATGTCTGTGTCGATCTCGAGCGCGCGCATATGCAGGTGCGCATGCGCGCGGTCTCCGACCCGGCCGATGCCAAGGCCGAGATTTCGACGCTGCAGAGTTTCGTGGTCGAGGCCGGCCATCCGGGCGTGGTCTCGGCGTAAGATTTGGCGAAGTACCCCGCTAACGCTGAGACACCAGACCGGTCTGCCGCAACCCTTCGCCCGCCGCCATCGCGGCGGCGACCGCGACATTGAGCGAGCGCAAGCCCGGCCGCATCGGAATGACGAGGCGCGCGTCGGCTGCGGCGTGGACGGGCTCGGGCACGCCCGCGGATTCGCTTCCGAACATGAGGATGTCGTCTGTCTGGTAGCGATAGTCGAGATAGGAGTGCGACGCGGCGGTCGTGAACAGCACCAGACGATGGCGCTCGCACCGCCGCCACGATTCGAAATCCGGCCACGAGGCGTGCCGCGTGACCGTGACGGCGTCGAGATAATCCATACCAGCGCGGCGGAAGGCGCGGTCGGAGGTCGGGAACCCGGCCGGCTCGATGATGTCGGCGGCAAGCCCGAGGCAGGCGCACAGCCGCAGGATGGTCCCGGCGTTCTGCGGGATATCGGGCTCGTAGAGGGCGACGCGCATGGCGAGGTTCGGCGCCTTGAGGGCTCACGGCTTGCCCTTGTGGGTGCGGTGAAGGCCCACCTTGCACTCTCCGGGCAGGGGTGCCAATAAACGCGGCCGGATTGCGTCGCCTCTGATCTTCCCCAGGTCGGGTGTGGCGGAGCTGCCGCAGGGTCTTTGAGCTGGGCCAAAGCTCTTGGGCTCGCAGTTTTCAGCGCGGATGGGTTGACCGGCAAGACGGACGAGGATCGCACGGTGACAGCAGCCACAAGAGCGGAGCCTTTGCGCCGCGATTTTCTGCGCCGCGATTATCCTTTCATTGCCGCCGCGGCAGGCGCGGCCAGCTACGCCCGGTAACGCATAAGGTTCGATCATGAGCGGACAATCGATCTACAAGCCGCAGGGCCCTTTCATGCAGTGGTTGGAGCGGCGGCTGCCGGTTGCGAGCCTTGTCCACTCCTCGTTCGTCGCCTATCCGACGCCGCGCAACCTCAATTATTGGTGGACCTTCGGCGCCATCCTCAGCTTCATGCTTGGGGTGCAGATTGTCACCGGCATCGTGCTGGCGATGCACTACGCGCCGCACGTCGACTATGCCTTCAATTCCGTCGAAGCGATCATGCGCGACGTCGATTACGGCTGGCTGCTGCGCTACCTGCATGCCAACGGCGCCTCGTTCTTCTTCGTTGCCGTCTACGCCCACATCGCGCGCGGCATGTATTACGGCTCCTACAAGGAGCCGCGCGAGGTGCTGTGGATCCTCGGCGTCATCCTGTTCCTGCTCATGGTGGTGACCGGCTTTATGGGCTACGTGCTGCCGTGGGGGCAGATGAGCTTCTGGGCGGCGACCGTCATCACCAATTTGTTCTCGGCGATCCCGGTCGTCGGCAATGCCGTCGTCACCTGGCTGTGGGGCGGCTACGCGGTCGGCAACCCGACGCTCAACCGCTTCTATTCGCTGCACTACCTGTTGCCGTTCGTGATCGCCGGCGTGGTGGTGCTGCACATCTGGGCGCTGCACGTGGTCGGGCAGAACAATCCGACCGGCGTCGAGGCGAAGGCCGGGAAGGACACGGTGGCGTTCACCCCCTATGCGACCGTCAAGGACGCGTTCTTCACCGGCCTGTTCTGCGTCGTCTTTGCCTGGTTCGTGTTCTACATCCCAAACTATCTCGGCCACACCGACAATTACATTCCGGCCAATCCCGGCCAGACCCCGACCCACATCGTTCCGGAATGGTATTACCTGCCGTTCTACGCCATCCTGCGCGCGATCCCGAGCAAGCTTCTCGGCGTCACCGCGCTCGCCGCCTCGATCATCCTGCTCGCCTTCCTGCCCTGGCTCGACACTTCGCGGGTGCGCTCGGCCAACTACCGGCCGCTCTACCGCCAGTTCCTGTTCGTGTTCTTCCTGGTGGTGATTGGGCTCGGTTATCTCGGCTCGCAGCCGCCGGAAGGCGGCTATGTGATCGCGGCGCGGATCCTTACCTTCTATTACTTCGCGTTCTTGCTCGTGATCCTGCCGCTGCTCGGCCTGTTCGAGACGACCAAGCCGCTGCCGAACTCGATCTCGGAATCGGTGCTGGGCGCAGGTGTCGCGGCCGCGCCGTCGCCGGCGGACGCCAGGCGCTAGGGGAGGAAGCAGTCATGAATTCCCGTCGCGGCATCGTGGTTGCATGCGCGCTCGCTTCGCTCGCCCTCATCGCGGCACGGTCGGCCGGCGCGCAGGAGGCGGACGCGCCGCCGCTGCAACATTGGTCGTTCGCCGGGCCGTTCGGGCTTTACGACACCGTCCAGCTCCAGCGCGGCTTTAAGGTCTATCGCGAGGTCTGCTCCACCTGCCACAGCCTGAAGCTTTTGGCGTTCCGCAACCTCGCCGATCCGGGCGGCCCGAGCTTCTCTGAAGCGCAGGCCGCCACCATCGCCGCCGGGTTCCAGGTCACCGACGGACCGAACGACAAGGGCGAGATGTTTCAGCGGCCGGGCAAGATCTCCGACCATTTCCCGCCGCCCTTCGCCAACGATCAGGCGGCCCGCGCTGCGTTCGGCGGCGGGCTGCCGCCAGACTTGTCGGTGATCGCCAAGGCGCGCGGCTACGAGCGCGGCTTCCCGTGGTTCATCTTCGAGGCATTCACCGAGTATCAGGAGGCCGGCCCCGACTACATTCACGCCATCCTCAACGGTTACACCGACCCGCCGGCTGGGTTC
>Ga0187784_10000648_pt1 | contig 25912 bp, 18 predicted proteins | sample 1015_SJ02_MP15_2_FD_132964 | JGI IMG/M metagenome (GOLD analysis project Ga0187784, IMG submission 132964) | Tropical peat soil microbial communities from peatlands in Department of Meta, Colombia - 1015_SJ02_MP15_20_MG | ecosystem: Environmental > Terrestrial > Soil > Wetlands > Peat | place... | reverse complement strand
TCCTGCCGGATGACGATGGCCACAGTGCCGATGGCTCCGCCCAGCGCCAGCGAGCCCACGTCGCCCATGAAGATCTCGGCCGGGTGCGCGTTGTACCAGAGAAAGCCGATCGATGCGCCCACCATCGACCCGCAAAACACCGTCAGCTCGCCCACCAAAGGCATGCGCTGCAATTCGAGGTAGTCGGCGAAGACCACGTGGCCGCTGACGTAGGTGAGCACGGCCAGCGCTGCTGCGGCGATGATGGTGCAGCCGATGGCCAGTCCGTCGAGCCCATCGGTTAAGTTGACGGCGTTGGAAGTGCCGACCAGCCAGATCACAACCCAAAGCACAAACGGGACAAACGCAAACAGCGCGAGATGTGGAACCGTGCTGGGCCAGCCATGCCACAACAGGTCCGGCCGCCAGGCTTTGATGAACGGCACCGTCAGACGCGTCGAGAAGACTTTGAATTCGTCCAAAACGACAAGCGCGGCTGCAACCATGAACCCAGCCAGCGCCTGCCAAAGCAATTTCTCCCTTGCCGTCAGCCCCAGGCTGCGCCGCTGGATCACCTTGATGTAGTCGTCGGCAAAGCCGATGGCGCCGAAGGCAATGGTCGAAAACACCACCACCCAAACAAAGGGATTGGCCGGATCGGACCAAAGGATCGTGGGCACGAGTATCGCGATGCAGATCAGTACGCCGCCCATCGTCGGCGTGCCTGTCTTCTTCAGATGCGATTCCGGCCCGTCGTCGCGCACGAACTGCCCGATCTGGAATTCGCGCAACTTCTGAATCACATAAGGCCCGATGAAAAGCGCGATCAGCAGCGCCGTCAGCGAGGCAAACGCGGTGCGAAAGGTGAGGTAGCGGAAGATCCGGAAGGGGTGAAAGAACGGAAACAGCTTTTCGTAGAGCAGCCAGTAAAGCAAGAAGCCTCCACTGCCGGTTTGAGGCGGAGTTTCAGCTTGATTCTACAGGCTTAGGAACTGGCTGGCAGGCAGATCGGCACGGAACTGCCGATCGTGAACCAAATGCGTTGTCATCCTGAGCGACCGAGCAAGCCGACACGGCGCCGCGAGGGAGTCGAAGGATCTGCGGTTGCTTTTCAACAAGCTCGTTGCTCAACAGGGTAACAGCGCGGAGAAACTGGTCAATTCGGTATATATATGATATATACAACTCATGGCCCGGACCGACCCCCTCGCAGCTTGCACCGGCTTCGATTGGGATGATGCCAATGCCATCAAGAATTGGGAGCGTCATCGGGTCACGCCGGAAGAGGCGGAAGATGTCTTCTTCCACGACCCTTTTGTGCTGCGCTCTGACCCGGCGCATTCGAAACGTGAGAAGCGGTATTGGGCTCTCGGCAAGACAGCGCGCAACCGAAGGCTCTTTGTGGCGTTTACGATTCGCGGTCGGCTCATTCGAGTCATCACGGCGCGCGATATGAACCGGAGAGAGATTGAGGAATACGCGGGATATGAAAAAACCAATCCCTAAGTTCAAGAACGAAGCCGAAGAGTTCGAATTCTGGTCCTCGACCGGACCGGGAGCGGACTCGACCAAATATATCGACTGGTCCCGTGCCAAGCGTGCGAAGTTTCCCAATCTCCGGCCTACGCTGCGAACGATCTCCGTACGGCTCCCCGTTGCCATGATCGAAGACCTCAAGATCCTTGCCAACCAACGTGACGTGCCCTATCAATCGTTGCTCAAGGTGTTTCTCGCGGAGCGGCTGGAGGCGGAGCGAAGGTTGAAACGGGCCGGATAAAACCGGTCGTTGGGGTTTGTGCTGTCCCAGGTCCGAAAATCCGGACCTGGGGCACCCGGCGATCAAAACATTTGGAAATCAGGTCACGGACCACGTATTGAAGACTGCGCAGAAGTACCCCGACGGTTGGATTCCGCTTGAGTGCAGGGTCATGATCGAGACATTGGACGAGAAGCAATACACTCTTGGCTTCACATGGACCTTTGTTGTGAAGGGCGGAGCAATATCCCACAGCTTCGCTATTGCTCACCAGATAGTGGAGACAAAGAGCCGGTAGAAGCCAGGTTCTTTGAAAGGCAACCGCAGGTCCTTCGACTTCGGTCAGGATGACAATTCATTGCTGGCGCAAACTTCAGTTAGGCCGCTGCTGAAAGCTGACGGCTGAAAGCTAATAGCTAACAGCTAGTAGCTAGAAGCTGTCTCTCTCACCGCGTCTTCGCCACTTCCTCCACCGTCACCGGATCGAGGAACGGCATCTGCGCGCGCAGTTGCTTGCCGACGATTTCGAAAGGCGGCCTGGCAATCCAGGTCTCCGCGGAGTCACGGGGTAAGTATCCCCCAGCAGAGCCTGGGGACTTCCCTTTTGGGTTAGCGGCCCCGCTCAAGCCGCTTTGAGCGGCTCACACAAATAAGGCCCCCGGCTCTGCAAGGGGACGCCTACTCTTAGCGGTGGTTTCGAACCGCAGCGAACTTTAACGGAGGAAGAAGCGGCCCCGGCGAGCCATGTAACGACAGGTAACCCCCGTCTAACGTGCCCGGCAGACGGTCCGTGGCAGGCGTTTGCCGTGGTCCATAAACCCAAACGTATCAGCGGTTTTGCCGCAGCGCGCGAGCGGATCGTCTCGGAGCCACGGGAAAGTAGCAGGTATAACGTTGAACAAAACGGCGCGCCGGGTCTTTACTCGAAATCGATCCAACGAGCAGATAGCCCGGGGGCAAGCGAGCCGGCAGCCCTCCCCTCAAATGCCCCGGATCGAGAAAGAGGTGTCCCATGAAAAGACTCGCAAAATTCATCGCTGCGATGAGCCTCCTCTCCTGCGCCGCTGCGTATGGATGGAGGTCGCCGTTTCGCGACCTGCCGCAGGGAATCACCTTAGAGACCGCAAACGCCGCCGAGCAAAGAGGCGACTTGGCCAATGCAAGGAGCGACTATCAGGCCGCGGCCACTTTCTACGAGAAGGCTTTGCGGACCGGTGCCCCGAAGACCGATCTCTACAACAAGCTGGGCATCGCCGAGCTGAAACTTCGCGATTATCGCGCGGCGCGCAAAAGCTTTCTGCAGGCCACAAAGCTCGACCCGCGAAACGCCTTCGCGCTGAACAACCTCGGCGCCCTCATGATCCTCGAGAAAAAATACAGGCCCGCGCAGCAATACATGAGGCGGGCGCTGGAGCTGGACGAAGCCAACGCCAGCTTCCACGTGAATATGGCGGAGACATGGGCGGGCCTGTCGCAAATCGACCGCGCCATGACCGAGTATGCGAGAGCGATGGAGCTTGACCCCGACGTCTTCAGCTCCGACGCCACGGGAGTTGTCGCCCAGGTGAAGTCGCCGGAACAGGTGGCCCGCATGGATTACCTGATCGCCAAGGCCTTCGCGGGGAGAGGAAATTTGGAAGGCGCTCTTGACTTTCTGCGCCGCGCCAAGGAAAGCCATTACCCGCAACTTGCCAACGTGTATGTCGACAAGGAATTCGCCGCACTGTGGCACGATCCCCGGCTGGACAGCATCGTCAAGCCGTGATTGTGCAAGCCCGGGGCGCCCTCGCGTGGAAGGCGAAGGGCGCCGCGGCGATGCCGCGAAATTGCGGACCGCCGTTGGGAGTCGCGAGAGCATCGATTCTCGATTCTTGCGACTCCCGGAACCGGGTGCGTTGCGGGAACCGTTTCATCGCTGAAAGAGTTGGACGACGAGGCTCGCGCATTGAATATCAGCCGCCAGGCGGTGATCAAATCGCTGCTGCGGCAGGCGCTGGATCGGCAGCGGCTGGCGCGTAGAGCGCGGTAAGCGCCTACTTCGCCGTGAGCGCCTCGACGGGCGCCAGCATGTCTTCCTTGCGCATCACGAGGTTGGTCGCGTTCAACGAAGCGAGTTCGAATCCGTGGCCGTGCGTGATGGCATCGGTGGGGCAGGCCTCGACACAATAGCCGCAAAAGATGCACCGGTTGTAGTCGATGTTGTAGACCTTGGCGTAGCGCTCCGAAGAGGAGATTCGCTGCTCGGCGGTGTTTTCCGCGGCTTCAATATAGATACAATTGGCCGGGCAGGCGGCGGCGCACAGGAAGCACGCGACACACTTCTCCAAGCCGTTCTCGTCGCGCTGCAAGACGTGCGCTCCGCGAAAGCGCTGCTCGAAGACAGCGCCGCGCATCGGCCCCGGGCCGTCGGGATAATTCTCGACCTCGGTGGGCTGAAAGATCTCGCGCAGGGTGATGCTCATGCCCTTGGCGATGCCCGCGACGTTGCGCACGATCGACATACGGCCAGTATACGTCGCCACCGGTGACAAGCGCTCCGCCCGCTGGGTGCGGAATCTCGTGGCCATCCGCGTAATGGAGGTGCAGTAGTTTAGCGAGTCACTCTTCAACTTATGGCGCAAAGCCAGACTGGCCGTAAAAACGCCAGGCGCGCCTGAAACAAGCGAGCGCGCCTGGGACCGTCCGACTCGCGTTCAAAAGGCTGCGGGCCTACCGGCGACGTTCTCCGCCGCTGGAGCGCGGCTGCGGATGAACGCCGCGGTCGGCCGGCAGCGGGTGATTCACCGCCGGACTGGGCGGCTTCCCGTGATTCTGGTTCGCATACTGCCCGCGGACCGCGCCGAAGTTCTGCTCGTGCTGCACCTGCGTGCTCATGCGCGGAGCCGTCGGCTCGCGCCACGCGGCGCCTTCGGCCGGCCGGGGACGCGCCGACACACCGTATGGGCCGCGGTAGCTGGGACGATTGATGACGGTCGTGCGATTGATCACTTCCCGGTTCACCGCGCGATAGCTGTACACGTTGTGCACGTTCACATTGATGTGGTTGTACGCGCGGTTGTAGAAGAAATGACCGCCACGCCAATAGCCGCCCTCGTAGCCCAAGCCGAAGAAGCCGAAGCCGTAGTTGATGCCGCCATAAAACCCGATGTGCAGGCCCCAGTGCCCGGGATGGAACCAGAAGTGTCCTCCGTAGAAGGCCCAGTATCCGGGCGTCCAGAGCGCGCCTACATACGGCGGCTCGACCCACACGCCGGGAACCCAGTAATAGCCGGCCGCTCCCCAGGCCCAGTAACCAGGGGTCCAAATGTAATCGTCTGCGGGAGGCGGCGGCTGGTCGTAGTCGGGCAGCGGCGGCGGCGGTTCGGGCGCGGTGGCCGTGGGCAGCTCGGAGTAGTCGGCGTCGTCCGGGTTCTGGTCCTGAGGCGGCGCCTCGGTGGTGTACGACTGCCCCGAGGGCGCCATGTTGCCCTCGTCCGGAGCCGGAGCCTGGTTGACCTCGGCAGGGTCCGGTCCCTGGTCCGGCGGCGGCGCCTGATCCTGCGCGCTCGCCACGGCCGAGCCAATCACCCCATTTGCCGGGATCAAACTGAAGTGCGAACCGGCGGCGCACAGCGTCACCAGCATTGCCAGCCCCATGCAAAGTGCAAAACGAGGAAGTGCTTTCATCTTTCCCTCCTTACCTTCAATTCGGTTAAACACGGACCCGTGCTCATAAGTCTCGGAATTGCAGCAAATTGCTGCCTGCTGGCAATTTAGGCAATCCATCCCCGCCGCGTCAACGGCTATCGCCGGCTGGGGACGGATTGGCCGCGGTTGTTCGCCGGCGGAGTGGTGACCGGCCTGCGCTGCGGCTGCTTGGCGAGCAATTCGGTGCAGAGCGCCGAGTCTTGTCCGCGCTCCAGCCCCTGCACCGTGTCCTGGCCGCGGCACAAGCGGAGTTCCATGGCCTCGGCGTCCTCGCCGGTCAGCTCGACCGTTCGCTCCAATCCCGTCATCGGATCCACGTCGTAGCGAAATACCGTGTCGGAGGGGCGCTTCTGCTTCCCATAGTCGAAGTGATTCCAGGTGGCCGCCAGGGCGCGGCCGTCGGCGCCGCCCATCACGGCATAGACTTGCGTCCACGCAATCCCCGCACCGAATGGCGGGACAGCGTTCCATACCAGAACCCCCTGACCGCCGCGCAGCCAGCGGGCCGTCCACATCTGGTGCGCCGCATCGTAGTGAAACGCCGTGAAAAACGTGCTGGCGGCGCACTCGCTGCAGTTGTCGTAAAGAACTGTCAACTCGGCCGGGCCCTCATCGGCAAAGTGCTCCCAGTCGAACCAGCGCAGATTTACTCCCGTCAACAGCGGCGCGACCACGTGGCTGGTCAGCGATGCATTCCAAATGGTGAAGGTGTCCTTGCTGGGAGCGGCGCCCGGATTAGCGCGGGTCGTCGTCACCACCAGCGCCGCATCGTACAGGACGCCGATTTCGCGGATCGCCGTCCATTTTTCCACCTGCAGCGAGCGCGTCACCCAAACGATAATGCTCTGGTCCTGCGTCGAGTGAAAGTCCACCCAGCGGAATGTATCGGTGGGAGGCTGCGCTGAAAGCGGAACGGCGATGGCGAACGCCGCAAGAAGAATCGGCAAGAGGCAATGGCGTGGAGCGCCAACGTCCATGGGCTTAGGTATAGCAGAACGGGCGGGCGCTCCGGCGACATGACAGAGCGCCGGCTAAAGGCATTGCCACAACTCGGCGGTTGCTGAAGGCATCCAATACGTTTGAATCAACGGAACTCCGGTTGTCGACCACTACGCCCTTCGACCAGAGCTTGCCGGCGAGGTTTTGATGAAAGACACGAGAAGCCAAGGCGAAGCAGCGCACCGCGTTCCTCGCCTCTTTTCTCAGCTCCGGCTTGGCCCTCTACGTCGACGCGCGCGTTTTTGCAACTCTTTGGCCGCTTCAACCGTCCATCGAACGACGTGCTCCATTCCGGCTCGGACTGTACACCGCTCGCTGCATCCCCTGTCGCCCTTTGGCTGGAAGCAAACCCTAAATGATGCGTCGGGGCCGGCGGTTCGCCTTTGCAGTAGGGGCATGAATCGTGGGATCGGCGCGTATTCCTTTATGAGAGAATGTTGCTAATCGATTCAGTTCCGTAACAGGAAGTAAAAGAAGAAGATGGATCAACCATTATCTGCTCCGCACGCCGCACCCGACACACATTCCGGCTACCCTGAGAGAAGACGCCGTCACCGCTGGATTTGGGTGGTTGTTCTCCTGCTTTTCGCGCTCCTGTTCTGGTGGGTCTACAAACAGCATGGCGTAAGCGCATCGACTCCCGGCGCTGGCGGTGGAGGAGCCCGCGGCCGCTTTGCCATGGCTGGGTCAGTGCCGGTAACTGTGGCGACCGCAACCAAGGGGAGCCTCGGGGTCTATCTGGATGCGATCGGCACCGTTACCCCCTTGTACACCGACTCCATCACATCGCAGGTGACCGGGGTGATCACCGCCGTGCACTACCGTGAGGGCCAGGCCGTGCACAAAGGCGATCCGCTGATCGATATCGATGCACGGCCCTATCTGGCGCAACTGCTCCAGGCACAGGGCGCATTGGATCGCGACCAAAACCTTCTCGCCGAGGCGCAGATGGACCTGAAGCGCTATCAGGACGCTTGGGCAAAGAACGCTATTCCACGCCAGACTCTGGAGGACCAGGAAAAGGTGGTTCTGCAGGATCAGGGAACGGTGCAAAACGATCAAGGCACCGTCCAATACGACCAGGTGCAGGTGGGTTTCTGCCATATTACGTCGCCGATTGACGGGCGGGTCGGTCTGCGCCTCGTCGATCCAGGCAACCTGGTGACGGCCAATTCCAGCACCACGCTGGTCGTGGTTACGCAACTTCAGCCCATCACGGTGATCTTCACGCTGGCCGAAGACAACCTGGCCCAGGTGATGGAGCAGACGCGGGCGGGAAAGACGCTTGAGGTTGATGCCTACGATCGCACCCAACAGAAGCTGCTTGCCAAGGGCAAGTTAATCACCATCGACAACCAGATCGATACAGTCACGGGAACTGTGAAGCTGCGCGCGGAATTCGACAACTCCAAGGGAGCTCTCTTCCCCAACGAGTTTGTGAATACGAAGCTGCTGGTGAAGACGGTGGATAACCAAACCCTCGTTCCCTCCTCGGCGATTCAGCACAATGGCGCACAGGATTTCGTTTATCTCATTCAGGGACTCGATCCCAACAATCCCAAGTCGACTGGCAAAGCGGCGGTCAAGAACGTAAAGTCGGGGATTTCCGATCAAGGCAACACCGCCGTCACGGGAATCAGCCCCGGCGATATCGTCGCCAACAGCAGCTTTCAGAAGCTGGTCAATGGCTCGCCGGTGGTTCGATCGACGGTAACGATTCCGGCCGCGTCGTCCGACACGACCGAGGCCGCTCCATGAGTCCATCCCGCCCATTCATTCTGCGGCCGGTTGCTACTTCGCTGCTGATGGCTGCAATTCTGCTGGTGGGCATCGTGGCATTCACGCAGTTGCCGGTTTCGGCGCTGCCCCAGGTCGATTATCCGACGATTCAGGTGGTCACCTTCTATCCCGGCGCCAGCCCCGACGTGATGGCGACCACCGTCACCGCGCCGCTCGAACGCCAATTCGGCCAGATGCAGGGGTTGAGCCAGATGACCTCGACCAGCGCCGGCGGCGTTTCCGTCATCGTCCTGCAGTTCAGCCTTTCGCTCGGCCTCGACGTAGCCGAAGAAGAAGTCCAATCCTCGATCAACGGCGGCCAAACGTTTCTGCCCTCCGACTTGCCGGTGCCCCCGGTGTATAGCAAGACCAATCCCGCCGATGCGCCCATTCTCACGCTGGCCATCAGCTCCGACGAGCTGCCGCTTTCCCAGGTCGAAGACATGGTCGACACGCGCCTGGCGCCGAAACTATCGCAGTTGAACGGCGTGGGTCTGGTCTCGATCAGCGGCGGCCAGAAGCCCGCAGTCCGCATCCAGGTGAACCCCGTCCAGCTCTCCTCCTACGGCCTGAACATGGAGGACGTGCGCACCGCCCTGACGCAGGCCAGCGTCAACTCCGCCAAGGGCAACTTCGACGGCCCGCGCCAGGACTACCAGATCGACGCCAACGATCAGATCTCCACCGCCGACGACTACAAGAACGTCGTGGTCGCCTACTCGAACGGCGCGCCCGTGCTGGTCAAGGACGTGGCCAATGTCGTCAACGGCGTGGAGAACACCAAGCAGGCCGCCTGGATGGGTGCGGCCGATAGATCGTTCGGCCCTGGGCTGGTGCCGGCAGTCATCCTCAACATCCAGCGCCAGCCCGGCGCCAACACCATCACGGTTGTCAACAGCATTCAAAAGGTGTTGCCGCAGTTGGAGGCCAACCTCCCTGCATCCATCAAGGTCACCACGCTGACCGACATGACCACCAGCATTCAGGCGTCGGTGTTCGACGCCTTCACCGAGCTGCTCCTGGCCATCGGACTAGTGATGATGGTGATCTTCCTCTTCCTGCGCAGCTTCCGCGCCTCCGTCATCCCCTTTGTCGCCGTTCCGCTATCCATCGTCGGCACCTTCGCGGTCATGTATTTGCTCGGCTACTCGCTGGACAACCTGTCGCTGATGGCGCTCATCATCTCCACCGGCTTCGTGGTCGACGACGCCATCGTGATGATCGAGAACATCAGCCGCTTTTTGGAACAGGGCATGTCCCCGCTCGAAGCCGCGTTGACCGGCGCCGGACAAATCGGATTCACCATCGTTTCGCTGACCGTCTCGCTCATCGCCGTGCTGATTCCGCTCTTGTTCATGGGCGACGTGGTGGGCCGTCTCTTCCGCGAATTTGCCGTCACCCTCGCCGTCACCATCGTGATTTCGGCCGTGGTTTCTCTCACTCTCACGCCCATGATGTGTTCGCGCATCCTGCGCCACAATCCCGAGGAGCAAACCCGCTTTTACCGCGCATCGGAGCTGGTCTTCAAGCGCCTGATCGCGTTCTACGGCCGCACCCTCCGCGTCGTTCTGCGCCACCAGACGGCCACCCTGCTGGTGGCGGCGGCCACGCTGGTTCTCACCGTCTATCTCTACATCGTGATTCCCAAAGGGTTCTTCCCCGTCCAGGACACGGGCGTGATTCAGGGAATTTCGCAGGCCTCGCAATCCATCTCCTATGCGGCAATGGCTGAAAAACAGAAGGAGATGGCGCAGATCATCCTTCAGGATCCTGCCGTGGAGAGCTTGTCCTCGTTCATCGGCGCCGACGGCATCAACACCACGCTCAACAGCGGACGCATCTCGATCAATCTGAAGCCGCTCGACGAGCGCGCGCCCAGCCATATCAGCGCTTCCGACGTGATTCGCCGCCTGCAGCAGAATCTGAGCCAGGTGCACGGCATGCACCTCTACATGCAGCCTGTGCAGGACATCACGGTCGACGATCGCGTGAGCCGCACCCAGTACCAGTACACACTGGAGGATCCCGACACCGACGAGCTGAACGACGAGACAAACCGATTCGTTACGGAATTAAAGAAGCTGCCCGAGCTGGAGGACGTGGCGACCGACCAGCAAACCGGCGCGCGGGCGGTGCAGCTGGTCATCGATCGCGTCACCGCGTCGCGGCTGGGCATCGCTCCCACCACGATTGACAACACGCTCTACGACGCCTACGGGCAACGCCAAATCAGCACCCTCTACACGCAGCTCAATCAATATCACGTCGTGCTGGAAACCGCGCCCGAGTGGCAGCAGAACCCCGCCAAACTCGGCGACCTATACATCCAGTCCAGTGCGTCTTCCGGCGCCAGCGGCGCCAGCGCGGCCACTTCCTACTCCTCATCGGCCTCCGCCGCAGCCGGCTCCAATGCGTTGACCACGTCGGTGAAATATACGCCGGCCTCGCAGGTCCTTAGCTCGCCTGCCGGCGTCCTCGCCGGCGTCACCAGCGGCGCCGGCAGCTCCTCGGTAAGCGGCGGCACGGCCGCGGGAACCACACCCAATACGATGACCTCATCCGCGGGCGCAAACGCAATCCCGCTCAGCGCATTCACACAGGTACACAACGCCACCGAGGCGCTTTCGATCAATCATCAAGGCCAGTTCCCTTCGGTGACCGTATCGTTCAACCTGGCTCCCAATGCCTCGCTGGGAACCGCGATCAGCGACATCGAAAAGGTGGTCAAGGAGACTCACTTCCCGCCCAGCCTGCAATCCGATTTCCAGGGTACGGCGGCGTCGTTCCACAATTCGCTTTCCAATGAGGCCCTGCTCATCCTGGCCGCGCTGGTCACCGTATATATCGTTCTCGGCGTTCTCTACGAGAGCTTCATCCATCCCGTCACCATTCTCTCCACGCTGCCTTCGGCCGGCGTGGGAGCGCTGCTCGCGCTCATGCTCTTTCATGAGGACCTGAGCGTCGTGGGCATCATCGGCATCATTCTGCTCATCGGCATTGTCAAGAAGAACGGCATCATGATTGTCGATTTCGCCCTGGAGGCGGAGCGCAAAGAGGGCAAGGACTCGACTGAAGCCATCTTTGAGGCGAGCCTGCTGCGCTTCCGGCCCATCATGATGACCACCATGGCTGCGCTGCTCGGCGGCATTCCCCTGGCGGCCGGCACAGGACTCGGTTCCGAGCTGCGCCGTCCTCTCGGCATCGCCATGGTCGGCGGCCTGCTCTTGAGCCAGATTCTCACGCTCTATACCACGCCGGTGATTTACGTCTTCTTCGATCGCCTAGCATTGCGCTTGACCGGCCGCCGGCCATCGGAACCGAGGTCGATCGGCAAAATGCTGCCGGACGCGGAGAACGCATGAACATTTCGGCGCCATTTATCCGGCGTCCGGTGGGCACGACATTGCTTACCGTTGCCGTGGCCATTGCCGGCGGCGTCGCGTTCACTGTGCTGCCCGTTGCGCCGCTGCCGCAGGTCGATTTCCCCACCATCAGCGTCAGCGCCGGCCTGCCCGGAGCCAGCGCGCAGATTATGGCGGCCTCAGTGGCTACGCCCCTCGAGCGCCAGTTCAGCCACATTGCCGGCATCACCGAGATGACCTCCTCGAGCTCGCTCGGCTCAAGCTCGGTCACCATGCAGTTCGACCTGAGCCGCAACATCGACGGCGCGGCCCGCGACGTCCAGGCCGCCATTAACGCCGCGCGGACGTATCTGCCCGCAAACTTGCCCTCCAATCCTTCCTACCGCAAGATCAATCCGTCCGACTCGCCCATCATGGTCATCAGCCTCACCTCCGAGAAATACGAGGTGACTAAGCTCTACGACCTGGCCTCCACGATTCTCGAGCAAAAGCTCTCGCAGATTCAGGGAGTGGGCCAGGTGAGTGCGCAGGGCGGCGGCGCGCCTTCGGTGCGTGTCGAGGTCAATCCCACCAAGCTCGAAAGCTTCGGTCTCACGCTGGGTAGCGTGCAATCGGTGCTCAGCCTGGAAAACTCGCACGAGCCGAGGGGGCAACTCTCCGACAACGGCGTCAGCCGCGACATTATCACCAACGACCAGATCTCTACGGCGGCCGACTACCGTCCCCTCATCGTCGGCTATCACAACGGCCAGGCGGTGCGCCTGTCGGATGTAGCCGACGTGGTGGACTCTACACAGAATATTCGCGCCGCCGGCTACATCGACGGAACCAAGGGCGTGGTGCTCACCGTCTTCCGTCAGCCCGGCGCCAACATTATTCAGACCGTCGATCGAGTAAAAGCGCAATTGCCGTTTCTCGAGGCAGTGTTGCCCGCCGGCATCAAGACCAATGTGGCTGTGGATCGAACCACGACGATCCGGGCTTCGGTTTTTACCGTCGAGAGGGCGCTTGCCTTCTCCGTCTGCCTCGTCATCCTGGTGGTCTTCGTGTTTCTGCGCAGCTGGCGCGCCACGCTCATTCCCTTTGCCGCCGTGCCGACTTCGCTGATCGGCACCTTCGCGGCGATGTATCTGTTCGGCTATACCCTCGACAACCTGTCGCTGATGGCCCTCACCATCGCCACTGGATTTGTGGTGGACGACGCCATCGTGGTGATGGAGAACATCACGCGGCATATCGAGGCCGGAATGGAGCCCTTTGCCGCGGCGATGAAAGGAGCGCAGGAGATCGGCTTCACGGTTTTCTCGATCAGCATGTCGCTGATCGCGGTCTTCATCCCCATTCTGATGATGGGGGGAATTATCGGGCGGCTCTTCCGCGAATTCGCAGTGACGCTTTCGACGGCCATCGTGATCTCGATGATTATCTCCCTGACCACGACGCCGTGCATGTGCGCGCACGTCCTCAAGTCGCACAAGGAAGGAGAAAAGCACAATTGGCTTTACCGGGCGAGCGAAAGCACCTTCAACGGGATGGTGTGGACCTACCGCCGGTCGCTGATGTGGGTGCTGGATAATCCGGGAATGACGTTGGTCGTGCTTCTGCTCACGATTGCGCTGAACGTTCTGGTCATCTTCAAGATTCCCACCGGCTATTTCCCGCAACAGGACACTGGCGTCATCATGGGCCAGGTGCAAGGACCGCAGGATGCATCCTTTCCCTTCATGAATTTCTCCACCGTATCGCTGGTGAACGTCGTGAAGAGCGATCCCGCCGTGGACCACGTTCTGGCATACACCGGCAGCGGCAACGCAGGCTTTATGTTCATGTCTCTGAAGCCGTTGGGGTCGAATTGCAAGGAGGGCTCGAACTGCGACGTGCGCCAGACCTCCGCCATGGACGTGATCAACCGCCTGCGGCCGAAGATGAACCGCCTGCCGGTGGCTTCGGCCTTTCTGCAGCCCGCCCAGGACTTGCGCATCGGAGGACGCGGCGGCGGCGCGCTCTATCAATACACCATTCAATCCGACAACATCAGCGACCTCGCGAACTGGGGCCCGATTCTGCTCCAGAACATGCAGAAGCTACCCGATTTGACCGATGTCAACTTGGATCAGCAGAACAACGGGCTGGAGGAGTTGCTGACCTACGACCGGGTGGCTGCGGCGCGGCTCGGGCAGACGCCGCAGTCTCTGGACAGCGCGCTCTGCAGCGCGTTTTGCCAGTCTGAGGTCTCCGTCATCTACACGCAGCTCAATCAGTATTATGTGGTGATGGAAGTGGCGCCGCCGTACTGGCAGGACCCGTCGGGCCTGAACAACATCTACTTCACGCCCGGCAAATCAGCCTCGGGGGTGGGACTCAACATGGTGTCGCCCTTGTTCTCCGCGGTCAAGGCCAGCACCAACACCACACCGCTGCAGGTTGCCCATACCGGGCTCTTCCCTTCAGCGACGGTTTCCTTCAATATGCGCAGCGGCGCTTCGTTGAGCGATGCGACCCGCGAAGTGACGCAGATGGAACAGCGTCTGGGCATGCCGGGCACGGTGCGCGGGTTCTTCGCCGGAACCGCCCAGGCTTACCAGCAGTCTCTTTCCTCGCTGCCGATTCTCGTGATCACCGCGCTCCTTTCCGTCTTCATCGTGCTGGGCATTCTCTATGAGAGCCTGGTTCACCCTCTGACCATCATTTCCACGCTGCCATCGGCGAGCGTGGGCGCCATGCTCGCGCTCATGCTGTTTCACGTCGACCTCAACATGATTTCCATCATCGGCATCATTCTGCTGATTGGCATCGTGAAGAAAAACGCTATCATGATGATCGACTTCGCGCTGCAGGCCGAGCGGCAGGAAGGCAAAACGACGCGCGAGTCGATCTTCGAAGCGTGTATGCTCCGCTTCCGCCCCATCATGATGACCACCATGTGCGCCATCTGCGGTGCGTTGCCGCTGGCCTTCGGAACCGGAACCGGCTCGGAATTGCGCCGCCCCTTGGGGATCACAATCGTCGGCGGCCTGCTGCTGAGTCAGTTGCTGACGCTTTATACCACGCCGGTGGTCTATCTGCTGATGGACCGCCTCAGGCTGCGCGCGCTGAACCGCACCCACGACTCGCTGCCCGCGGTGGCGGAAGGAACGGCGTTGTAACGTAAGAAGGATGACCAGTATGTCTGATGCGAAAAACCGGATCCCGCTATTGTTGGCTGGAGGCGCATCGGCTTTGCTCGCTCTCTTAGGCGGCTGCCGCGTCGGCCCGCCTTATCACGCGCCCGCGCCGCCCGCGGTCGCCGCGCCCAATTACAAGGAATCCACGGTCAACTTTCACGACACGGACGGATGGAAAGTGGCCAGCCCGCAGGATGCCATGATCCGCGGCAACTGGTGGGAGATCTTCAACGAGCCGGAGTTGAATGCCCTCGAGGAACAACTCAACATCAACAACGAGAATCTCAAGCAGTATTTCCAGAACTACATGGCGGCGCGCGCCGAGATTGCCGAAGCCCGCGCACAGTATTGGCCGACAGTGACCGCTAATCCCGCGTGGAGCCGGTCTCGAACCTCCTCCAACCAGCGCGTCTCCTCCACGGCTACGACGGGAAACACGACCAGCCTGTGGGACTTACCTTTGGATGTCTCATGGACGCCCGACTTCTGGCAGAAAATTCGCAACGAGGTGCGCGAAGCGCAATTCGCGGCCCAGGTCAGCGCCGCCGATTTGCAGGTGGAAAAGCTCACCGAGCAGGCCAGCCTTGCCCAGTACTACTTTGAGATTCGCGGCCAGGACATGCTGCAGCAGATTTTGAACGAGACGGTGGCAGCGGATCAGAAATCGCTGGACTACACCCAGGCGCAGTTCGATACCGGCGTCGGCGATTACATCTCCGTAGCCGAAGCCAAGACCACGCTTGAGTCCGCGCAAGCCGCTGCCGTGAATGTCGGTCTGTTGCGGGCCCAATATGAGCACGCCATCGCCATGCTGCTGGGCAAGTTGCCCACGGACTTCTCCATTCCAGTGAAGCCCATGCTCTATACGGCGCCTCCGATCCCCACTGGAGTTCCTTCGCAGCTCATCGAGCGGCGCCCCGACATCGCCGCCGCCGAGCGCACGCTGGCCGAGGCCAATGCAACCATCGGCATCGGGTATGGCGCATTCTTTCCCCAGGTCACTATCTCGGCGGACGGGGGATTCGAGAGCGCGACGTTCAAGCATCTCTTCGACTGGCCGAGCCGCATCTGGTCGATCGGCCCCTCCGTTTCCGAGACCATCTTCAATGGCTTCCTGTATCGCGCCGCGCTGCATCAATACGTCGCCCAGTACAACGCCGACCTCGCCTCCTATCGGCAGTCGGTCCTAAGCGCCTTTCAACAAGTGGAAGACTCCCTGGCAGCCACACGGGTTTACTCGCAGCAGAGCATCCGCCAGCAGCAGGCGGTCAAGGACGCGCAGGATTATCTCAATCTGGAGTTGGTGCGATATAACACTGGCGTCGATCCCTACGTCGACGTCGTGGTTGCGCAGACCACGCTGCTCACCAATCAGGAAAGCCTCAACAGCCTTCAAGTCGAAGAGATGACATCGGCAGTGCAATTAGTGCAGGCGCTCGGCGGAGGATGGGACCGCTCGCAACTTCCCACGCCCGAACAGGCTGCCGCAAAGACAACCAAAGTGGACTACACACTGCCAAGGTAGCTTCCAGCCGTTAGCTGTCGGCTGTTTGCTGTCGGCTGTTTGCTGTCGGCTGTTAGCTGTCGGCTGTTTGCTGTTAGCTGTTTGCTGTCGGCTGTTTGCTGTCGGCTGTTAGCTGTCGGCTGTTTGCTGTCGGCTGTTTGCTGTTAGCTGTCAGCTATTAGCTATTAGCTCTCGGCACACGCGATCCACGGTCCCAGCTTCCTGCCCAGATCCTCTCGGCGCGGAAGTGCTAAAAGCTGAAAGCTAAGAGCTAGAAGCTGTTCCTATTGCGGCGCGCGATAGCAAATGTCCTCGCCATCGAGCCGATACTCTGCCGAGCAGGCATCGCCGCCGCAGATCATTGTCTCTCCGCCGTAGAGCTGGCGGCGCGTAATCAGTCCCAGTGTGCCGCAGCGCGGGCACGACATCACGGCTACGTATGGATCCTGCGCCTGGCCAAGCGGGGGCTGATTCTCCAGCACAAACACCGTTCCCGGGTCCATTCTTTCCGGGATCCACTCTTCCAAAAACTGCAAACCGGCTGACATCGTTCCCTCCAGTGGGTGGATGCAACCGAGCCGCGGCCCTGGTTTCCGGCCGGCTCCGTTGTTGAATCAGCAGCAGGCTGCGAACGGCCTATGCAACTTAGATGATGCTTCAAACAAGCTCAGTGTTGCCGTCGCGCCCGGCAATGTCAATGCGAAAGGAGTTCGCTTAGTAACAAGTAGGATTCATCCCGATCCCACGAAAGGGCTAGCGCGATCTCTGACAAATGTGGAAAACCGGCCTGCTCGGAAAACGCGGCTTCAGGGCCTGCGAAAAATCCGGATTGAGATTCGGAATCCTCGGCACACCCGGAGGCTGACAGGTTGACGGGACCTATTCTATTGTGTACGCTTTTAATAAGTACATTGGGAGGCGCCCATGCCCAGAGCAGCCGTGGACGACAGCAAGAGAATGAATTTCCGGCTGCGGCCCGAGCAGAAGGCCACGCTGATGCGTGCGGCGGCGTTGAGACATACAGACCTTACAGATTTTGTCCTGTATCCCGCATTGCGGGAGGCCAAGGCGGTGATCGCGGAAAACGAACGCATTGCCTTATCCGAACGCGACAGCTTCTTGGTACTGAACCTGCTCGAAAACCCGCCTGCGCCGAATGCCAGGCTGCGGGCAGCCATCGCCGCAATGCCCAAAGCGGCGCGCAAGCGTGCATGAGCATTCCCGCCTGGCACGAAGAGCCGATCGCAAAAGAACATGATCGGAAGTCTTTCGACTGTGGCGATTCGTCCATGAATGAGTTCTTCCAGCGTTACGCCCGCCAGAGTCACGAGTCCGGCGCTGCCAAAACTTTTCTGGCCATTGACAACGCAGACCGCAAAACCATCCTCGGCTTCTACAGCCTGGCTCCGGGCGCCCTCGCTTACGCCGACACGCCGGAGACAGTTCGCCGCGGCCTCGCCCGGCACGATGTGCCTGGTTTCCGGCTCGCACGCATTGCCACAGACGTGCGCTGGCAAGGCCAGGGTCTCGGCGGCCAACTTCTCGCCTCCGCCGCGCGGCGCTGCCTGCGTGTCGCGGCTGAGGTCGGTGGCCTTGTGCTCATTATCGATGCGAAGAACAACCGCGCGGCCCGGTGGTACACCAAGTACGGCGCAGTGCCTCTGAGCAACAAGCCTCTTACGCTCGTAATGCCGCTCGCAACCTTCGCCGCCGGCCTGAAAGCGGCAGGCCAGTTATGACTTCCATGGTCTATCGCGCCGCCGCAGTCGCGGCCTCGCCGCGGCCGCGCGCGAAGTCGTCGATCGCCTTGTAGGTTTCTTCGTTGCGCAGAATCGCCTCGACGTATTCCCGGGTTTGCGTGAAGGGAATCGATTCGACGAACTCATCGATCCCGGAGTACGGCCCGGCCGCCTGCCAATCCGTCACGCGATAGTCTCCCGCGTTGTAGGCGGCCAGCGCGTACTCCTGCACGCCGCCGAATTTGTCGAGCATCTGCCGCAGGTAGCGCGTTCCCAGGCGGATGTTCGTCGCCGGATCGAGAAGCTGGAAGGTCGCGAAGCGCGTCATTCCCTCCTCGCGCGCCATGGCCTTGCCAACCGAAGGCAAAAGCTGCATCAGTCCGTAGGCGTTGGCGTAGGAAATGGCAGACGGATCGAACTCCGATTCCTGCCGGATCAGCGAGGCCACGAGATAAGGGTCCAAGTTGTTCTTTGCCGACTCGGCTTGAATCGTGTCCCACCAGGCTTGGGGAAACAGGATGCGCCAATACTCCAGCGGAATTGACTGGATGGAAGCGGAGGCCGCGTTGGGCAACGCCTTTTTGAGCGCGTGAATGGCGCGATAGAACTCGCCGTAGGACGAATAGATCTGCCCCTCGGCCAGCGCGCTCCACGAGGAGGAGTTGGGATCCGCCTTGATCTCGTCGGCGACATACTCGTTCAATCCCGCGTTGGCCAGTAGGCGCGCCTTGGCTAAATGCGGGCTGTCCTCGGGAAACGCATCCACCAGGTGCGGTTCGGGCGCAGGCTGAAACTCGTCGAGCTGCGTCTCCGATGCCGGCTGCGCCGTTCCCAGTGACGCCAGCCGCTCCCGCGCCATTTGCGCATAAAAAAAGTGCTGGTAGGCGCGGACGATGGTGCGATAGTCGGCCAAAGCCAGCGCCGGATCGTGATCCTGCGTTTCATAGAGGCGCGCCCGCCAATACAGCGCCGCAACCGTCTCCACCGCTCCCGGATAGAGCCTGATTTGCTCGTCGAAGATGCGCTCGGCTTCGGGGTAAAGATGCTGGCGATAATCGAGCCAGCCGGCCCGCCAATGCGCGGCCGCGGCGTTTTTATCGTTGGGGAAATGCGCCGCCAGGGTGCCGTAGTATTCGGCCGCCTTTGCATAGTCGCGGCTCAGCAGATACATGTTGCCGCTCGAGAACAGTGCGTCGGCCAGCCACGGACTGCGCGGAAACCTCGTCTCCATTTCAGAAACAATGCGTTGCTGCTCGGCGGCGTCGTCGCGCGACCGCGCCAGCTCCATTAGAAGATCGAGCCGATGCGCCCCGTTTTCATCGTTGGTATCGGGCAACGCCTTGGCCTCGGCCGTTGTGAGCCGATTCAGTTTGAGCTGGCAGGCCGCTTCGGCCACGGCGATGCCGTTGCGGGTTTGTTTGTCGAGTCCGGGTTCGCGCAGGAGCGCCCGGAATTGTTCGGCCGCATCGGAGTCTCGGCCGGCGTTGTAGTATGCGTCGCCCAGTGCACGGAGTTCCGAAACCGTCAGTGTCGCTTCGGCCCCCATCTCGGTCAGCTTGGCGCGCGCCGTTTGGGCCTCGGGGCTCAACGGAAATGCCAGGAGCACATGCTTGAACGTCAGTTCAGCAGCCTGCTTCTGGCCCAAAGCGAACTGCACCTGGCCGGCCGCCAACTGATATGCGGATCGATTCGCCGATTCTGTTCCCTCCGCTTGCACCAAAACCTGGCGGGCGGCGGCCGGTTGCTTCATAGCCAGGAGCGCATTGGCCTCGAGCTCCGGCGCCTGCACATTGAAGATGCTTTCCGGATAGCGATCTGTAAACCCGTGCAGCAATCCTTCGGCGACCGCATCATCGCCGGACTCGTGGCTTGCCTCGGCGTCCAGAAAGTCCGCGTAATCGGCCAGCTCCCCGTCCGCATGCCGTGCCTGCGCCAGAGCCGTCTGCGCCTCGGCGTAGCGCTTATCCAGCAGGTAGGCATGGCCCAGGGCCAGATATGCCGCGGCCGCGGCGTCGCCGTCATGGCTTCGCGCGTAGGCGGCAACGCCGGCGTAGGCCTCGGGCGTGCGCAGCAGCGCCAGTTGTTGCGCCATGGGCTGCAATTCTTTTGAGGCCACAAACGCCCGCTTCAACCGGGCCGTGCGAGCCACTCGCGCCGCGTGGCTGGAGTTTCGTGTCGCTTTGTGTTTTCGCTTCTTTGCCGCCTTTGGCCTTGGGGACGACGGCACCGTCTCGCGGCCTGCCGATGGGGATGGCGCGGGCGCTGCGGCGGGTGCGGTTTGCGCCGCAAGCGGCCCGGCAGCCAATAACAGCCAAAGCACAGCCGCCGCAACGCGGCAGGGAACAGGAAATCCAGGAAGCGGGGAAAATCGACCAAGCATAATTCCACTTTATGACGAATTGGACGCAGGCGCTGGTGCGGAGAATCATCTGCGTAACGGCATCCCAAGAGAGGGCGTTTGGCTCCTTCCCCCTGCGTCGATTACACTCATCTCTTACGGCTCATTTTCCGGCAACTTCCTTGGGCTCCCCCAACGTAACCGTCTTGGAGCGATTTTTCGCAACTCATGTCCATGTCGACCATCCAACCAATTGCGGGAGAGCACGAGCAGAACCCCGACCTGGCCCTGGTCGAAAGGGTCCGAGGGGGGGATGTATCGGCCTACGACGCGCTGGTCCGCAAGTACGAGCGGCAAATCTTCCGGATTGCGCAGCACATTACGCAAAACCGCGAAGACGCCGAAGACGTGATGCAGGACGCGTTCGTCAAGGCCTTCGAGAAGCTCGACCAGTTTCAGGGGAATTCGAAATTCTACACATGGCTAGTGCGGATCGCGGTGAACGAAAGCCTGATGCGGCTGCGCAAGCGGCGCACCGGCAAAATGGTCTCGATCGACGAGGACCTGAAGACCGAAGAGGGCAGCGTGCCCCGCGACTATGCCGACTGGGCGCCCAATCCCGAAGACAACTACAGCCAGGCGGAACTGGCGGAGATTCTCAGGAAGACCATTCAAGGCTTGCCGCCGGGGTTCCGCATGGTTTTTGTTTTGCGCGACGTGGACGGGCTTTCCACCGAAGAAACCGCCGAGACTTTGGGGTTAAGTATTCCAGCGGTGAAGTCCCGGCTGCTACGCGCGCGGTTGCAATTGCGCGAGCGGCTGAGCCGCTATTTCAAGCGCAAACCGGCTCAGGCGGCCGCGCCGGCCAAACGGAGTTGATGAAGTGACCTGCACCGAGTTTCTGGCCATCCTCGACGACGTAATCGACGAATCGATCGCCAGCCAGACCCGCTCCGAGATCGAAACCCACCTGCGCAAGTGCGGCCACTGCGAAGTCGTCCTCAACACCACCCGCAAAACCATCGAGATCTACCGCTGCCACGAGATTTACGAGTTGCCCGTCGAAGTGAGCGAGCGCCTCCATGCGGCGATCATGGCCCGTTGCGTCAAGGTCCGCTGATGCTATCCTTCCCGCTCGAATTCCGTCCGTTATGGTAAGGATCCCTTCCATGGCTGCTGTACGGATTGCCGCCGTGCTCCTCGCCGCAGTTCTTCCTTCCGCTTGCGCTCAGCAACTGTCCACCCTCCTGACCGTTCAGATCACAGACACGGCGGGGGCTACAGTCAGCGGCGCGCTGGTCGACATTGGAGATGGGTGTTCTGAGCCGGTCGGCGGTGAGACAAATGAGCAGGGCATGATCAACTTCGACTTAAGTCCCGGGCCCAACTACCATCTGACCGCGACTTTTCCCGGCTTCTGCCCGGCGTGGAAGGCGATCGAAGTTCTCGATCAGCCGGCTCAGACCATTCCCATCAAACTGGATGCGGGCGGGTGTCCCACAACGTGTGCGGCGGCTTGCATAGCGGCCGCGTCCGCCCAGCCTGTGCGGTCCGTCCAAGGCCGCTTGGAGCCCGGCCAAGGCCGCCTGGTAGTTCAGGTCATGGATGTGAGTGGCGGAGCGCTTCCGGAAGCACTCATTGAAACCGATCTTTCATCCCCCACTCCCGGCCCCGTTCTGAACGCCGACAGCCAAGGCCGCGCATCTCTGAAACTTCCAGCCGGAGCTCACACCCTCTCGATCACCTTTCCCGGCTTCGATCGATGGACCCGCCAGATCGATCTCCCAGAGGCGTCGAGCCGAACCATAGCGGTCGCGCTGCAACCCCTGAAAGCCGGATCGAACTGCAACCCGGCCGTAATCACAGCCCGTTCGGAACCGGACATGCCCTTGTGGAAGCCGGAACTTGTTCTACTTTCGCCCGTGCCCATGCAAAACCTCACTCCGCTTCCGTCACGGCGCCTGAAGGGGCGCTGATCATTGTCAAACCTCAACCCTCATTCCCAGACCGCTCCTCGTTTCTTAACTATCTAAATTCAAATAACTTACACACATTTTCACCTTCTCCCCGATCTTTGCAGGGAATGCCTCTGCGGTCGAGAAAACTCCTTGACAACCCTACGGACGATTTGCCTGCCGAGTGCAAGCGACGTTCACAAGCTCAAATCCGGGCGCAGCCCCCGATTTTAGTTATGAGCCATTCGCCTTTAGCTACGAACTGCCGGCTCCAGGCTAAGAGCTTTGCAATCACGATATGAAACGATTTCCTAATGCATCGGGCTGTATCATGTAGTTGAGCTCGCACACTTCCCCCTTCGAGCACACCCTATGACAACAGCTATTGCTTCCCCTGCTCTGCATTTTCTTGAGGATCGATGGGACTTCGGCGTCGCGGCTGGACTCGACGAGCCGGAGCTGCTGCGCTACCGCTCGAATTTGTTGGGATCGGACCTGCGCATCACCAACTTTGCCGGCGGCAACACCAGCTCGAAGATCATGGACAGCGATCCGCTCACCGGCGAGCGCGTGGAAGTGCTGTGGGTGAAGGGCTCCGGCGGCGACTTGGGCAGCATCCAACGCACCGGCTTTGCCACTCTCTATATGGAGAAGCTGCTGGCGCTGGAGCACCTCTACAAGGGCGTGGAGACCGAAGACGAGATGGCGGCGATGGTTCCGCTGTGCGCCTTCCGCAACAATCCTGTGGCCGCATCCATCGACACGCCGATGCATGGGTTCCTGCCGTTTCCGCACGTCGATCACCTGCATCCCGACTGGGGAATTGCGCTGGCGGCGAGCGCCAACGGCAAAGCGAAGATGGAGGAGTTCAACCGCGAGTTCGGCCACGCATTGATTTGGCTGCCGTGGCAGCGGCCGGGATTCGAGCTGGCCATGACGATGAAGCGCGCCGTGGACAAAAATCCGGGCTGCGATGGAATCGTGCTCGGCGGGCATGGATTGTTCACGTGGGGCCAGACGCAGCGGGAGTGCTACCTGAACACGCTCACGACGATTGACCAACTGGGTCAATTCATCGAGCGGCACGGACAGGGCAAGGTTCGCTTCGGCGGCGAGTCCGTGCCGGCGCGGGCGAACCGCAGAGATTTGGCAATCCAGATTGCGCCGTTTCTGCGCGGGCGGATCAGCGCGCAGCAGCGGTTTATCTCGCACTTCAACGACAGGGCCGATGTGCTGCAGTTTGCCGATTCGGCGAAGGCGAAGGAGATGGCGTTTCTGGGGACAAGCTGCCCCGATCATTTTATCCGAACCAAGATTCGCCCGATGTTTGTGCCGTGGGGCGCGGAGGAGGGAATCGACGCGCTGAAGCGAACGATCGATACGACGCTCGCGCAGTATCGCAAGCAATATCGCGCCTATTATCGCGCGTTTGCGGCGGAAGATTCGCCGGCCATGCGCGACGCCAGCCCGGCGGTGGTGCTGATTCCGGGCATGGGCATGTTCAGCTACGGCAAGAGCAAGACGGAAGCACGCATTGTGGGCGAGTTTTACACGAACGCGATTCACGTGATGGAAGGGGCCAGCGTGCTGGGCGAGGGTGAGACACCTGCGGCGGTACCGCAGTGCCCGCCGGGAATGGATGCGGGGAGCTTCAAAACGTTCAGCAATTATGTGGCGCTGCCAGCGGCGGAAGCGTTCCGCATCGAGTATTGGGCGATGGAGGAGGCAAAGATTCGGCGCCAGCCTCCCGAGAAGGAACTGAGCCGGCGCGTGGCGCTGGTGATCGGCGGAGCCAGCGGCATCGGGCGGGAAGTGGCGCGGCTGGCTGCGAAGCGCGGCGCGCATGTCTTTGTCGCCGATCGCAACGGGGCGGGAGCGGCGCAGGTAGCAGAAGAATTGGGCTCGCTGGCCACGCCGGAGTCTATCGCCAGCGCAGAGGTGGATGTGCGTAGCCGCGAGTCGATCCGCGAGGTGCTGGGTGCGGCTGCGCTGGCGTTTGGCGGCATCGATATTCTGATCAACACCGCGGCCATTTTTCCATCCACGGCCAGCGGAGAGATTACCGACGAAATGTGGGGCGACATGTTGGCGCTCAACGTGACGGCCAATTACTTGCTCGCCGATGAGGCTGCCAAGCTGTTCGAGGAGCAGGGCCTGCACGGCAATATCGTCTTCACCAGCTCGGCCAACGCGGTGGCGGCCAATCGCGGCAGCGAGGCATTCGACGTGAGCAAAGCCGCGCTCAGTCACCTGATTCGCGAGCTGGCGGTGTCGATGGCGCCGAACGTGCGCGTCAACGGCATCAGCCCGGCAACGGTGGTGAAGGGATCCACGATGTACGCGCGCGACCGGGCGCGCGCTTCGCTGAAGAAGTACAATGTTCCTTTCCAGGAGTCGTTCAGCGACGAGGAGCTGCGCAGCCGCCTGGCGGCGTTCTACGCCGAGCGCACCTTGACCGGGAAAACGATCGATGCCGCCGACTGTGCCGAGGCGATCCTCTTTCTGGCCAGCCCCCGAGCGCGGTGCACCACGGGCCACATGATTCCCGTAGACGGCGGCCTCACCGAGGCGTTTCAGCGCTGAAGAACGGGGAGTGTTTACTCCGATGCAAGAGCCTGCAAGAGTCGCCATCGATTTAGGGGCAGAGAGCTGCCGGGTTTCGTTGCTTCGTTGGATTGAGGGCGAGCCCAACGTCGAAGTCATCCACCGCATTCCGAACGGGCCGGTGCATTCCGGCGGTTCGCTGCATTGGTCGCTGACGGGAATTCTTGCCGGCCTCGAGGAGGGGTTGCGCAAGGAGGCAGCCGCGGCGCCGGGGGGGATTGCGTCGATCGGCGCGGATAGCTGGTCCGTAGACTATGTGCGATTGGCACCCGACGGCAAAATGCTGCGCGAGCCGTTCTGCTATCGCGACGAGCGGACGGTGAAGAGCAAAGAGGCGGCCGACAAGGTCATCTCTTCTTACGATATTTATCAACGCACCGGCGCGTATCCGCTGCCGCTGAACAGCGTTTATCAACTAATGGCCGATCCGGCGTCGAACCTCGATCCGCGCGCGCCGTGGGCGATGATGCCCGAGTTCGTGCTGTATTGGCTGAGCGGTGAGCGGGTTGGCGAGTACACCAACGCCAGCCACACGGGGCTGGTGAATCTGAAGACCGGCACATGGGATGCGGAGCTGTTCAAGATGCTGGGGCTGGCGGTGGAAGCTGCGCCGCCGCTGGTCTCGACCGGGACCGTGCTGGGGCCACTTGAGGGGCCGCTGAAGGAATTGCCGGCGTTTCACGGGACGCAGATTATTGCGCCGGCCACGCACGACACGGCCAGCGCGATCGCGGGGATTCCCGGCGACTTGAGCGCGGCGGCCTACATCAGCTCGGGAACCTGGTCACTGGTGGGCACGGTGACGCAGACACCGGTGACGACGCGGCACGCATTCGACGCGGGCTATACGAATATCGGCGCGGCGGCCGGCGGGCTGCTCTTCCACTCGCTCATCAACAGCATGTGGGTGCTCAAGCAGTGCATGGATGCGTGGGCGGCGGCGGGGCGGGCTTGGCCCATCGAGAAGCTGGTCCAAGAGGCTGCTGCATGCAATGCCGAGACGGGCGTGCTCGATATGGATGCGGCGCCGCTGATGCTCGACACCG
>Ga0187784_10000647_pt1 | contig 25933 bp, 23 predicted proteins | sample 1015_SJ02_MP15_2_FD_132964 | JGI IMG/M metagenome (GOLD analysis project Ga0187784, IMG submission 132964) | Tropical peat soil microbial communities from peatlands in Department of Meta, Colombia - 1015_SJ02_MP15_20_MG | ecosystem: Environmental > Terrestrial > Soil > Wetlands > Peat | place... | reverse complement strand
ACGATCTCAGCCAAGGGATCTGTTTGGCCCTCGACACTCGCTGATTCTTCGACAGACACGCTGATTTCTTTGCCCATTAATGCCTCTCCCGTTCCGTTTAAGAGTTTTCGCTCACCCGCGCTTTAAGTTTACAAAAACGCGAGTCCGCCTCGGCCTTTTTCTGCAGCGCCTCATTCTCTATAAATATTTTCTTAACATGGCGTGTACACTACCCTTATGCCACTTTGAATGCCCTCTGCTGGTCTTAATCCCCCGCCGCATCATCTCGTCGGCGATCTGCTGATATTCCAGTCCGTCCCTTCGTAATTGCATCATCAGAGCGATCTTGTCTGCCCTCTCCATCGTGTCGCTAAGATCTGGATCGATCATGTAAAAGCGTGTCGACCTAACCTCATCTTCGGCCGTTTGAGAGTCTGGCTCCAGAACTTTTTCATCTCCGAAGAGTTCTCCGCCCCCGGCAGCCCGCCAGTATTCAGTCAGTTGAAAGCGTGAGATGCGATAATCCCGGCCTATCTTTGCCGCCTTTAATCGTCCAGCCCTGATCTCGCGCCGGAGAGTCTCGGGGTGGCAGGTCAAAAGCTCTGCAGCTTCTTCGATGGTGAAAGTCTGTTTGTCTTTGTCCATGCAGCATTCTTTCCTTCGGGCAGTGCGTCTATTTCAGCTTTCTGAACTCCATCAGTCGCAAAATAGGCTACTTTATTGATACTGTCAACAATATTGTTGCGACCGCAAAAAGAAATATATCCTAATTTTACTTATTAAAAACGCGATGTTATGGTCGTAAAATTTGAAGTCCACACGTCGTTTTTTTGACCTTAAGGCGGTCATGACCAGTGTTGGAGGCGGGATGTGACTGCTGATTGAAGCATTGGCCCGACAGAGAGGTTTAAACAGGAGACAAACCAAAACCCGCTGCGTAACTCCAGTTATTTTGGTAAAAGAGGAAAACTGATGACGTGGCCTTCAAAATCAGGTTGGGCGGGGGAAGGATATGAAAAGCACGAGGGAAGGGGAAAGAACCAATCTTGATATTATTATGTCTCTTCGACGAGCATACAAACCGGACAGGGTCAGATTGCTATTAGTGGGAGAATCACCCCCAGCCAAAGGCGGTTTTTTCTATTTTAAAGACCGGAATACAGCACTGACTACTTTCACCGCCCGAGCCTTCGAAAGAGCGCATAAAGTCACGTTTCGCGATCCTGAGGCATTTTTGAACTATTTTAAGGCATGCGGCTGTTATCTCGACGATGTAAGCGATTGTCCGGTCAACGACCTACCTCCCTCGAAGCGTGAAGAATGTCTCAGGGATGGTATCGACGGGCTTTCTCAGCGTATACGGGACATGGATCCCCCTGTGGTCGCCATTGCACTCAAGAAAATCGAACAACTCGTTAAAACGGCCATTAACAAATCAGGGTGCAATCCCGAGGTGTTCGTTCTGCCTTTTGCCGGAAATCATCATCAAAATGAATATGTCGAAAAACTAAGTGAGATCATCTACGAAAAAGTTCCGCGGCCAGATTCGACTGATGGAGGCTAAAATGAAACGGATCTTGATCCCCACGAAGTCTTTTCACGATTGGCAACAGTTACTCGCTGTAAGTCTTCGCAATTTGGAGATTTTCCAGTGATGATCCCAATGCGATCCAATGTAATCTCTAGTTTTGACGAAAACGCCCACTTCCGCCCGACTTTTCGATACACCTCGGCCTTTTACCACAACGAATCCGCATAAAGGGGGTTTAAGCTATCCGAACCCTGTTCTGAGATAATCTTTGATCAGAGGCAATCTTTACGAAGAGTGGAACCCGGTTCGAAGCCAAACAAAAGCATTTCGCCCTGTGTGATTCGGTCGTCGTCGACCTGCTTAAGATCCGCGAAATCTGATTATACTCTCATTATTTTTAGAGAATCATTTTCCCTTGGGGCTGGGGCCGGTTTGACTCGAGGGAAATTAGGCGCCTGAAAGACTAAACCGCGGGTCGCAAGCGTAGCTTACGCTACTCGAAACGTTTCTCATCAAAAACTGATCGGCCGAGCGAGCGTAGCTCGCTCAAACCCGAAAAGCCTCTATTTATGAAGTCGAAAATTCATTCCCTTTTAACCGCAAAGACAGGTCGCTCCGCGACCCCTACGGGAATCGTCCCGCTTTTTTCAAAAAAAACAGTGAGAATGGTTTTTTCAGTTTCTCCCGAATGAGAGTTTTTGTTCGGTACGCGGGTAGCGCGGTACCGAACAGTGTTAAAAAAAAAAAAAAAAGGACAGTTTCACGCGACGTAGGAGCGTGGTCCTTTTTTTTTTTTGCAGTTAACCGAATAAGTACGGATCGATCTACTTTGATCCAGTACAGAAGCGAAGCGAGAAGAGACGATATGATAATAGAGGCTCTTCGAGCGGAGCCATTATATAGTCGTTTCTCGAATAACCCCAAACTCTTACTGCATGCTGATATAAGTCGATATACTTCGTCAGTCCAGATCCGGTCGGCTGACGAAAACAAAAAGAGTCGACTGACGAATCGTCAAACGACCTTTGTAAGTTATTGATTACGTTAATATCATGCTAAGTCACTATTATTACTTCCATAATTCAAAATGTCTCAGTTTAATTTTTTCCTCTCCCGTCAGGTATGGGATTTTTTTGGTGTGTAGCGTCTTTAGGCCTGTTTGTTTATGTATGCCCTCGTTCCGGAGAAAGTATCCGTCAGAATACACGACGGGGGACTTTTCAACCCGCCTGATCTTCCGAATAAAGCCGGCCTTGGAAAATGCTGTCAGGAGACGGTATACATAATTTTTCGTCTTGTTCAGCGCCTTGGTCATTTCCTGGTAAAAGGCATCATCAGTGATGAAGATGGAGTAGGTGAAACGTTTTTTATTCTTCGGACGCTCATAATCCTTACCCCCGGCATATCTCGAGGTGTTGGGATCTGAGGCTTTGAATGCCAGCTTGTCGATGCAGTTCAGGGCTTCCACGATTGGGAACCTGCGGAGCTTCTCTCTGATCACCTTATCATTTTCCATCCACTTATAAGGGAATTTGTTCCCTTTCGTCTTGAGCTTCAGCAACCACTCGTATTCTTTCTCCAATTCAGCCAATGCTCCGCGAGTCGCCCCAGCCCATGATCGCAAATCTTCGGCTACTAATTTTTGGAGAAAATTTCTATCGCCTCCGGACTGTTGGACTATACGAACTTTTTCCAGAATCTGTCTAAGGATGAGATCCCTCATAAACGTTTTTCGATCTTCCTGAGTGTGCGGCCCTTTCGATATGACGCCAACTTGTACAGGATCTTGCGTCGGGCCGGGTTTTAAGGTTCCCTGAGATGACGCAGAGTTTTTCGAATTCATTGCGGCCTCTCCCGCTACTCCGGAAGCTGGTTCCTGTCCGACGGTATTGCTCTTGTTCTTTTGCTTAGCCATGAAATTTTTCTCCCTCTTGTTATATCGTGACGATTTTTTGACTTCCCTTATCCCCAAACTTGTTCTTTTTTAAAAAGGGCCAAACAGCAGTTCGATTTTTTTGAGCATTACACTCTGCCCGTAATGGTTTTTTCTCCCCGGTCTCTCAATCGCGAGAAAATATCACAAGCCCAGCACCCGCGAAATTGAGATATTTTCCATTCGCCTCATAAAAACCCAGGCCGTTTTCCGGTCGAAGATCCCGAGATAGATCCGATCCTCATCCAACCGATTGGTTATGATCATGACCATCATCTTATCGGTAATTTCTTTTCCCCAGATGACCCATGATTTCGATTGCAAGAAATGTTCGAACTCCACCCCCATCACATTTATCAGAGCCTCCCGCGTGCTCCGGCTGATGGGCTGCACAAGCAAAAGGGCTGGCTGCTTTCTCTTCCTCTTTACGACGCACTGCTGGTCCCCACAATGAACCCCGCCGCCGTAACGGTGGAGCAAATCGATTATCCAAACAGCATCCCCCAAAACGGGCTTTATGGAAATAGGGTCAGGGGGATAGTCGCCTCCTTCAAAATCATCGATCTCGAAGTAAGCGTCATCTGAAGGGTTTTCAAACATTTTTCGAATAACCGCTACGGCTTTTTTCGGAACCCTCGCATATTCAGCCCTCCTGATGGATTCAACGTCCTCCCAATCGATTTCAGGCCATGATTTCGTATGAAGAGAGACCACGTTATCCTTCTCCGCCTCCATCTTCTCACTACCAGCGGCTCCAGCATCGATATTGCCCGAGTTCTCCGCCTCTTTTTCGAAGATGCCATCGAGAAGCTCATCGTCGTCGATCTTTTTATCGTGGAAATTTATTATGTCTCCCATACAGCACTCCTATTGCAGCGTGACGTTCGATTGCGCCATCTCGTTAACCTTAGAACTTGAATTGCCCACTCGGATATGTCGTTTAAAAAACGGCATGTGCCTCGTCAGAAGACCTGAATCCACACCCTTCAGACCCTATCCGCCCGAAATCCCTTTCCGACCATGACCGACACCGCGATGCCAGTCTGTTGACTCATGGCCTCAATGCTATACGTTAATTTATGCCGAATATTCAGGCGCCTGCGATGACGGTATCCAAGAATCACCGTCCCACGGCCCGTGGAGAAACGGCATCTGCAGTTCGAAAAAGGAGGGAAAAATAATGAAGAGCGGTTCAGGAATCAGCGGAAAACCGGGTCACAAAATCCCACCCGACGATCTTGAGAGAGTTCTTACTCTTGCTCAACCCGACAAGGATCAGAACCTTCTTCATATCGGTCTTGTCGGGGACACCTACACCATCCTGCTCTCGGGGATCGATACCAATGGTCGCTTTTGTTTGATCGACTGCTTCGTTCCGCCGGGTGGCGGGCCACCTCCACATCGACACGACTTCGAGGAGACCTTTATCATTTTAGGAGGTGTACTTGACCTGACTTTTCGCGGCAACCAAACGAAGGTCCGCGCGGGAGATACGGTCAACATTCCGTCGAACGCGCCGCATGTATTCCATAACAGCTCTAATGAACCCGTTCGCATGCTCTGCCTTTGCTCACCTGCCGGTCTGGAAAACTTCTTCATGCAGGTTGGCACGCCGGTTGAGGGTCGGACAGCTTCCGCGCCAAAACCGGGTAAGGCTGCGCTAGAGAAGTTAGAGGCGAAAATAAAAGAACTCGCCCCGAAATATCGGATCGAATTGCTCAAGAGCGCATAAGTTGAGTTGGAGAATATACGGGGTTAACACCCTTTACGATTTTGCGAACTCTGCTGCCAGTCCAGAAGAGCTTCCCAACAGCGCAGATAGGCCTCCTGACGCAGAAAGTCCCGTTTGGGGACCGTATCCTTGAAATTCGAGTAATCAAGCTCAGAAACCGTTTCCGCGAGATACTTTGCCAAGTCGACCTTTTTCAGTACACTCCGATATCGGTAATCCGAACCGGCCCCATCACGGATCTGAATCTTGATCCCGAGCTTTTTGCCTAAGTTGATCAAGTCCGCCTTTTGCCGCGACCGCACGAGTAATTCATCATCAGCGCAGCCTTTCTTAACTACGCTATAAAAACCATGCTTCGTAAAAATCCACATATGCGTGCTCCTGTGCCCTCTGCCGAGTTCGGCAGTTGCGGTTAATGTTTTTGTTGTTGATTGCGATTTTGACGCGAAAGAAAGACAGGACAGATCAACTAACGTCGGCGCAGGCTTTCAGCCCGCCCGCCGAGTCACTTATGATCGGGGGGAAAAATATTTCAGGTGATACCGCCCAGATCGAGAGGTGGGAGAGATGCCTTTCAGTTTCCCTGCTCTGAATCGGCATCTTTTTTCATCCTTCGGGCATCTTCTTGCATTCTTCGGGCATCTCCTAGCATTCTTTGGGCATCTTCTTGCATTCTCTGCACTGCTTCTTGAATTGTCTCCGCATTTTGCAATTGTTGCCATATATTCTGCCATTGTCGCTGGGCAACCATAACGGTTTGTCGAAGTTCCTCCCCAGCTAGTCTCGCGCTTTCGGCAACTCGCCTTATTTCTTCTCTCTCCTTACGAGCTTCCTCGGCAACTCGCCTTATTTCTTCTCTCTCCTTACGAGCTTCCTCGGCAACTCGCCTTATTTTTTCTCTCTCCTTACGAGCTTCCTCAGCAACTCGCCTCAGGTTTTCTGCCTCTTGTCGGGCTTCCTCGGCAGCTTTCCGCAATGACTCGGCTGCCTGCCGGCTTGTCTCAGCTTCCTCACGGTGTTTCTCTGCTTTCTCACGCTTGCGTTCTGCTTGTTTGCGTTGAGTTTCTCCGGAATCGACGTTTGAGTTCATTGCTGTTGCTCCATCGTATCCATGAGAGGCAAAGAACATGAGTCCCAAGCGGTGCCAATCAAGAGCATACATTTTATCCGGAATTAATGCATCAACTTCTTCGTTCCGCATCCAACCCAGAAACTGTCGTCTTCTCCATGCCCTGAAAAGTTGATACAGCTTGCCAAACCCTTAACCTCGAAGAACTGCCCCCCGCTTATCGCTTTATGATTTTGATATGTTAAGATTCGCAATCCCGCGCCAGGTAGGAATTGCGTAGAAAATCGTCGCTTCTACGAGGTCGACATCATCGCCCTAATTTGCATTGCGGCAAACACCTTTCCGTTGCGGGCATAACGGCCTGAATCCGCGAGCGCGGACGCTATTGCTCGAAGCGAATGCCCCTTCTGTCGGAGATGACGCGCTCTCGTAATCGTTTCCTGTTCTTCTGAATTTTCCTCGAGGGTCTTTCCGTCTGAACAGAGTCTATAGCCGAACGGGATTGCGCCGATCCGTTGCCGGTTCTTCTTCATGTGTTGGAGGGCGCAACGGGTGCGTTCTGAGACCTGATCTCTTTCGAATTCCGACAAGACCATCAATAATCGGGTAAGCATTTTGCCCGCAGCCGAAGTTGTGTCGAGTTTTTCGCTGATCGATACCAGATCTGCCCCACGTTTCGCGAGTAAGTCTGCGATTTCGAGCATGTCTCTAGTGCTCCTGCTCAACCTGCTCAACGAATATGAGACGAGTGCGTCGCCCTTTTGGATCGCCGCCAGAGCCTTCTGAAGGCCCTTGCGTGTTTCCATTTTCGCACCGCTAATTCCCGGGTCGGAGTAGACCTCCGCTTCCTCGTATCCGTTCAGATCCGCCCATGCCCTAATTTTCGCTTCCTGCGCAGCCATCGAGACGCCATCAGTTTGAGAAGACGTCGAGATCCGGACATATCCAATTACTTTACTCATAATTCCTCCTCCGAGTGTAAAACACCCTTGCTGTAAAAGGCCGTTCCGTGTCTTACGGCCTTTTAAATGTAGGGTTTATGGATCATCTATGGTTGATGAAAACAGGGGGCAGGGGCGGGGATCGCTTGGCCCTTCGTCGTCAAAAGTTGAGAAGGCTCTGAATCCCATGCCCCTGCACGGGGTCGGCAACTGGTGATTTAGTGCTTTCCCTCTATTTCTCGATTTAAGTTTAGGCGTTCAGACCAAAGGAAAAATTCTCGTTTATCCTATATACAGGGCAGAAATCAGCGGTGGTCGAACAAAATTGTATCAATTTAGCTTATCGGGAGCCGGTCTGCTAAAGGTCACAGCGCCTTGCGATGGGGTTCACTCGGAAAAATAAATTTAGGTTGTGAAAAGAAATATTTGCGGGAGTGAGGAGGTGACTGAATCCAAGGCCCTTCGATCACCGCCTGATGAGCGCCGGGATCGAAGGACCGCCATGATATCAGCAAATCAACCGATAAAGAAAAAAGTCCACAACTCTATAGCTTATTCACTATTTCGGCGCGAATCCCTCAACATTTGAGCTTCAATCTCTGCCTCTTCCTTCATACGCTCCCACTTGGCATCCCTCTGGGCCATCTCTCTATGCGAATCCCTAAACATTTGAGCTTCGATATCCGCCTCTTCCTGCATACGCTGCCTCTCAGCTTCCCACTGAGCTTCCATCTCGACTGTCAACTCTTCCTCTTCAGGAAGCACTAAACCCAGATCTTTGTCCACTGGCACAAATTCCTCGCGCAAAATCTTTTCCAACTCTTTACCAGTCTTGCCCCAGTTTATAATTTCCTCCGATTTCATGGTCTTTTCGAGGGCGGAAAAATACTTTTTAACTGCGTATTCGTTGAACCTGATTAAACCTTTAGCTATTGCCAATTCGCGCACTACTTCAAGATAATCGTCTTTTTTCCAGAACTTTGCGTCTACATCACCGTAGTACTGGAGTCTTCGATAATTCGAATTATGACCGGGTTTATGGCAGTTGTCGCAAAACCAATCAAAATTAAAGGGTTGCTCCCGATGTGCCCATCCGTGAGTCGCCGGCGCATGACATTTTTGGCAAGGAAAACAAATTACAGCATGATTGAAGGCATACAAAAGGCTGCGGGCTTTTCCCTGAAGCTCGAGTAGAGCACCCGAAGGATTCGGCTCATTTACGATCCAGAGAAAATGACTCGGGTCTCTGAACATAACGACTTCAAGATACCGGCCTTTGTATTTCCCTATTTTGATTTTCGGCATAATGACCTCCCGTGGTTCTTACTGCCGCATTCCAAGCTCTTGGCTCGGCAAAATGCCACCTCGCAAATAACTTTATGCTACTCAATATCGGCTATACATTATTTTCTCTGAAAAGTTTGCAGAAGTTTTTTCGGCAATAAGGGAGGAGTGATGGAAATTTCATAGAGCAAAGAGGCGATCACGTCTCCCGGTAAGTCTCCAAAAAAATAGGAAAATCGCTTCCAATAGCTCCTCTCGCGACCTCACGATCTGATCACACGAACACTCGATCATCGCGTTCACCAGTGCGCCTTGACTCTCCCCCGCTCGCCGGAAATCGGTTCTGATACAGATTCACAAGTGCAATCTGATATGTTTTAGGGAATATCTTGAAATGCATCCTGCATGAACTGCGCTATTTTTTCTTCTCGATCTTCTATTGATTTCTGCGTCCATTCTCGCTCCTCCAGAATTTCCGAAACGATCCGAAGACCTTCGGCCCTTCTATAAACCATCTTTTTTTGATCGAGCCCCTTGCGGCCTGCTTGACTGTTGAGACCAGGGGGCAGGAGGAGAAGATTTCCTAGTCGATGAATATGCTTCTCAAAATCTACGTCTTCAAGCATATTTTTCCAGGGTCCCCCAGGCTCTGGCGATTGCGGAAAGATATGTTCGATTGTTTCCGAGGCAGATCGTGCCGCCCATATGGCTTCGCGAAGTTCCTTGTTGACTTCGCCCCCCTGCTCAGATGCAAGATGTTCTTCGTATCGCCATAAAATGTAACGACACTCTTCCTCGAACCCTTCGTATTTGGGTTCGTTCAGTAATGCTTTCACCGCTTCGATGACGGGGTAGTCCGATCCTAAAGTTTTTAGTTGTGACATTATTTCGGAATAATCCGACGCGCCGGTTTCTTTTTGTACAACCTTAGCAGCTAGTCGCACATAGTCGCCGACCTTCGTGCGAGAATCTTTTTGGAACATGCTGAATATACGAAAGCTGACTCTTTCCCACTGATCCAGCGCAGTCTCTTTTTGTGTGTCGTCGAGGGAATCTGTCAACATTAGTGCGACAGCTAAAACTCTAGCCTGTAGAATCCTGGCAACAGGCGCCAAATATCGACTTTGGTGCAACTTAACTAGTTTTTTCGTTACCTTTAGTAGCCAGTCGCTGACGGTTATGGTCTTTTGGGCAGAATCGCAACTTTCCCTGAACATTTCGACAGAATCTTCTGCACTTAATGGCTTACCTGCTCCTCCACCAACAAACAAAGTTGCGGTTACTCGAAGGATTTCTTGTCCGGATACTGGATGTGTTGCCATTTCACCATAAATCTCGGCCCAAAGATTGTGCAGTTCATTTATTTTGGCATCTGCCACCTGCCCACTTCGAGATTTTTCGAAGGCCACTCCCATTAGAACACTCTTCATTTTATCCAGCCAGTCTACTTCCAGACCACGGCTGTTCAAACATTCGAAGATTGTATAAACTGCATGGGTTTCTTCGGTATCATAGATAACAAACCCGATTCTGTTACGAATAACTCTCAATAACTCCATCAGATCGCGGCCTTGATTTATCCATCTGGCAAGAAATTCGTTAACCTCGCGAATTGCGGAATATAAGTTTTGATCGGCATGGGTCTTTATATCATCTTTATCGGGCGCAATGCCTTCTCGCAGATATTTATTGAAAAGCTTTTGGTTAACATTGTTTGTCTGAAGTAAAAGTAAATTATCATCATCTTTAACGAGAATTCTGGCAATATCTTTTGTAACATCATCGTCTTTCATATTAAGTTGGATAGCCTTAAGCAATAAAATAAGAGTTGTAATCCTCTGTTGACCGTCTACAATTTCGAACAAATTGTAATCTACCGACTTAACGGGCTTACGTTCTCCTGTTCGGTAACATACAATAGTGGCCATGAAGTGATGTCTATCGCCACCCTTTTTGTAAAGATCATCAAGATCATTAAACAAATCATCACGTTGCTTCTTCCGCCAGCTATAGAATCTTTGATATTGAGGTATCCGAAAAACACGATCCGCAAACAATGTATTAAGAGTGAAATATTTTGGTTCAATCATCTTGATCTCCTTAAGCGAATTCACCTCTTTGTTTGGTGCGGTCTCACTGTTACGGTTGTTCGTGGTCAGTGATTTTACAGAGATCATCACTGCTGTCGTGCATTAACCTTCTCTAAGATTCAAAAAACGGTTCCTGCAAAATAGATTTTCATAATTCACACTGCTGCCGAAGCGCCAGCGAGTAAACTCATGTCCCTTATTGAGAAGACGACTGCTACGTTTCAGCCGTCTCCTCCGCCCGTATTTGCTCGTAAACATCCTTCAGCAGCGACTGACCTATAGCGTCCTGAAACTCCGGCTCATCGAAGAAACGGGCGGTAATTTCCTCGTTCTTATCCATGCGGTCTATGAAAAGATCGCTCAGCGTCTGTCGGAATACATACCCGAAATTTTCCATCGTATTTGCCATAGCCGCCTGACGAAGTGTTGGGTCGGAGACAGCATCGGTCCTGATCGAATCAAAAAAGAGTTGATCCGCTGCGGTGAACTGAGTTCCAAATCGCTCGTTGAGGATATCGATGACTTGCGAGAGCCCAACCTTCTCATCCCTCACGATCCCCGTTCCGACATCCACAGGGCCGGATACCTCGCCCCCTTTACCCACTTCGAGCACGAGGGTGGCATCCTCCATCGTCTTCTCAAGCCGGTAATATTTTAGCGAAACCTCTTCGTCGAACTGATATGTCGGTCCACGGTCACGTCTCGGCAGTTTTGAGAGGAGGAAGCGCACATACGTGTAAAGTTTTTCCAGTTCCGAGTCCTGAAACGGGATGACCTGCGACAGAAACGAATACAGGTTCCGGTACGCTATCAGTATGCCCCGAAACTCCTCCTGTTTTTCCTCGTCCAGCTCTATAAACCGCCCAACGGCAGGGTCGATACACGCATTCATTTTGGCATGGTCCTGAGGGGTCTGGTCCTTCTTCTTTTTGAAGAAGACCTTAGCGAACTCATCGACCTCCGCCCTGTAAAAAACCTGGTATTCTTCAAGCCGGGCCTGAAGTTCGTAGAGGTGACGGACGTCGGCCTGCTCTCCCACTATGGTTTGTTCGTAATAAGGCTGAAAAGCCGCCCGGATCTCTTCCGGTTCGTTAATGAAGTCGAGTATAAACGTGTCTTCTTTGCCCGGATGCGTGCGGTTCAGGCGCGAGAGGGTCTGCACTGCCTGTATCCCCGCGATTCGCTTATCGACATACATAGTGTGCAAAAGGGGCTGGTCGAACCCGGTCTGATATTTCTCCGCCACGATGAGCAAGCAATATTCATCGGTATCGAATCTTTCGGGGAGTTCCTTCTCTCTGATCCCTTTGTTCATACCGACCTCGGTATATTTGACATCTTTCAAATCAGGATCGTCCACCTCCCCTGAGAAGGCAACAAGCGTCTTGATATCCGAGTACCCGTTCGCGGCAATGTATTTATCGAACGCCTGTTTATACCTCACCGCGTGCAAGCGGCTGGGAGTCACCACCATCGCTTTAGCCCTGCCGTTAATCTTATGGCGAGTGAAATGACGGAAATGTTCGACCATCACCTCCGTTTTTTGCGCGATATTATGGGGGTGAAGACTCATAAATCGAGCGAGCGCACGGGCTGCTTTCTTTTTTTCGACCTGCGGATCATCCTCAATCGACTTTATCAACCTGTAATAGGTTTTATAGGTCGTGTAGTGCTTCAGAACGTCCAGAATAAACCCTTCTTCGATTGCCTGCCGCATACTGTAGAGATGAAAAGGCTGAGGTTTCCCGTCCGGGCCGGGCTGGCCGAATATCTCAATTGTTTTGTATTTTGGCGTCGCTGTAAAAGCGAAGAAGCTGATATTGGGTTGCCTCCCGCGCTCCAGCATAGTCCGGATTATTTCTTCCTCGTAATCGGTAAGCTCCTCTTCTTCCGCCCTTATCTTAGCCTCCTCTTTAACCATAGACCCCGCGAGAACGCCCTTCAGGTCTTTTGCCGCTTCACCGCCCTGGGAACTGTGGGCCTCGTCGATTATGACGGCATATTTCCGTTTTGGGAGTGTCTCGATTTTTTCGGTCACGAAGGGAAATTTTTGAAGAGTGGTGATGATGATCGGCGCACCTGATGAAAGAGCGTTGGCGAGCTGGGTCGAGTCGGTGTCGATCTTATGAACAACCCCGGACTTATGTTCAAACTGATAAATCGTATTCTGAAGCTGTTGGTCGAGGACAAGCCGATCCGTGACGACGATTACCGAATCGAAAACCTTTTCATCCTGGGCATTGTGAAGGCTCGCGAGGCGATGGGCAACCCACGCGATAGAGTTACTCTTACCGCTCCCCGCAGAGTGCTGTATCAGATAGTTTTGACCGGCCCCTGCCTCACCAGAGTGAGCTATCAGCCTTCTGACCGAATCCAGTTGATGATATCGCGGGAAAATCATCGTTTCACTACGATATTTTTTCCCTCCGGCCTTCTTCTCTGATATCTGCAAATGGATAAACCGGGCGAGGATGTCGAGAAAACTGTCACGCTGAAGAACCGTTTCCCAGAGGTACGCTGTCTTATATCCATAAGGGTTATCGGGATTGCCTGCCCCGGTTCCATTTCCTTTGTTGAACGGGAGAAAGAAGGTCGTTTTACCGGAAAGGCGCGTGGCCATATACACTTCGTCTGGGTCCACGGCGAAATGAACCAAGGTGCGTTTTTTAAAGGCGAATATGAGATCTTTGGGATCTCGATCATTTTTGTATTGGTGAATCGCGCTCCGCCATGTCTGCCCGGTCATGGGATTTTTGAGTTCAGCCGTAGCGACTGGGATTCCGTTCAGACTGATGACGAGATCGATAGAATTGTTGTGCTTATCTGAGTACTTAAGTTGGCGGGTTATGGTAAGTCGGTTGGCGGCGTAGAGTTTCTTGGTTTCGGGGTTGAGTCCGCTCGCCGGGGCAAAATAGGCTACTCTGAAAAGTTTTCCGAAACACTTAAACCCATGTCGCAGAACCTTCAAACAACCCTCATGCTCCGAGTTTAACGAGCTACAGAGGGCATCCAGTAGCGTCTGCTCGACCTTCTCTCGTTGGATATTTTCGAGGTAGGCCCACTCGGTTGGTTGTGTTTTCTGAATGAAGGTAAGGAGTGTTGAAGGGTCGATACAGCAGTTCCGGTCAAACCTATCCGGGTCACCTTTTTCATAACCGCCGGAGGTGAGTAGGTGATGTTCTATAGCAGCTTCAAAGGCCAATTCGGTATACTGGCCCGGCATGACATTCCCTCATTTACGGATTCAGGGCACCTCGCGAAAAGGAATTCCGGCCATCTCAGCCTTATTCAGCATGTTTATATCAGCGGTGACAATAAAAACGGTATCTCCGAGATGGTCGGCCATTATTTCCAGGGTTGATGCCAAAAATCGATCATCAGCGTTGGTTTGATCAAACCATGAAAGTGTTTGCTGCATGTTAGGCTCGTTCGCAATAGACTGAAGCGATATGCGCCCACTCACAACATTTACTCCTTCTGATAGAGATCCACGGCGGCGGTATTCTTTAATTTTATTAATTAATTTTTCTGCTTTTTCGCGCACATCCGGGTTTCGATGGTTGACTTTATGGTGGTCAAGTTCGGACAAGATTGTCGGAGTAAGGACAATGACAAAATGACTTACATTGAAGGACCAGCTCTCAAGATCGGGATTTCGCAGCAGCGCGTTTGTATCCGGTACAACCAATACTGTGCTTGCAGACTTGTAAAAGAAATCCGTCAGGACTGTTGTCACCTCTTTGATTGCCTTCTGGAACCCTGAAGCAGCCTCATCTTTTGTCCCCCACCAAGTTTTGTCTTCCTGCTGAACATCCCTTCTGATTTTCTCTAAGCCGGAGATTATTTGCTTCTGAGCGGTCGAGGGGAGTTTCCGAGATAAGGATAATACAAGTTCTGAGAATCTACTGATTTTTGCGAGTAGTTGTAACTGAATTTGCTTACCCTCTGGGGGTAATGGGTTCCACCAATTATTGCCACTGGGGCTGATAAGGACTACGGAATCGCCGGGCTTATTTATTGGGTGCATTCCTGAAAATTCAGTGAGGAGTTGGACCCCTTGTTTGGAAATTTCTTCAGTTCGTGACAGGATGTTATCAAGCATCGTTTCCGGCATTTGCCACCTCCCCTCGAACATCGATCTTTCCGGTTACGGCTGCGGATATGAGGGCTGTGCGGTATTCTTTGAGCTTATCGATGGATTCGGCAACTTTAGTACATAAAGTTTGTATCTTGGCCGTTTCTCGATCCAAGAATTCCGCAATGGCGAGTTGATCTGGAGATGGCGGGATTGCCGTCAGAATAGGATGAATATCGTTTCTGTCCACACCGGGTACGGCTGATTTCACAGCATTCAGCAGAAACAAAGGCGATAGGTGAGAAAGCATGTATTGTAGAAAATGGGCATCATTTTCATACATTTCTATGCTGTAGAGTGTGGTGTTTAGTGGCCAATATTCCTCCTCAAGCAAGTAGAAATGTCCAATAGTACCGTAGCGCCCGGTGATTATGCCCGGAGCTTTTGCCATCGCCTTTAAGTGTGACCCGGAAATGCCAGAGGAGGATACTACAGGGATATGCCCTTCCTCCCGCTTCTCTATCGGTAGGTCATGACCACGTTGAAACACAATGACCCATTTGAGTTGTTTTACTTCCCACTTTGCCGGTATCTCCCCCAACCACTCGACTCCCGAATCCTTCACCGGCTCATTGGGGTCGAGTCCCTTCGTAACTGCGTGACTGATCAGTGCCGCACGTTTCTCCTGCAATAATTCGATCTGCCGCTCCTTCTTGGCGATTAGGGCATCAATGCGAGAGATTTCACGGTCGAGGAAGGCGGTAATGGTGCGCTGTTCTTCAGTCGATCCCATGCAGATGAACCGTTCTTTGATGTTCTCAGCATGCACATTCTGATTAGCACCACCGTGAAGCTCTGCATATAGGGCGTTTTTGAAATAAGTGGAGAGAAAGCAGTAACGTGCGTAGTTAGGATCGATATCTTTGAGCTTGAACTGGATTAAATATGAGGCAAATACCGACCGTTCCGGATTGCGCACTAGACCGAATCGACCAACGGTTCCACTCCTTGCAAATAGAAAATCACCATCGCTGATCCGAAATGCTTGTTCATCATCACTATTGATCTCTACATATGGCATATTATCAAAACTAACATTTCCACTATCGTCTATATCGGTGATACGGGCGAGCTTCACCCCAGTTTCGACATATTCATTAGAAGTATAGAAACCTTGCTTGTGCCGCCGCGTCAGTCTCCTGACTTGCTTGATACGCCAGTGCTTCGGAATCGATCCCATAAACTCTACCCCTGAATCTCTATATTTAGGGTAGGCTCTCCACCTCATCCTGCCACCTCCGCGAGCATCTCGGCAATCTCTTTCTCGATCTGCCGGAGGTCCACTTCGATCTCTTCGAGCGGGCGGGGCGGCATGTACTTGTAGAAGTAACGGTTAAAATTAATCTCGTACCCGATCTTGGTTTTCGATTCATCGACCCACGCATCCGGCACATGGGGTAGGACTTCACGGGCCATATACGCTGAGATATCGTCTTTTAACGGCACATTTTCATAATCGCGCAGTTCAGTATCGGGTTCGGGATTGCCCTTGCTGTCGAGGCAAATGCCCGCCGTCTCGTCGCGTTCGGATAACCCCATCAGGACGGCTTTGAAAAGTGGCGGAGGCAATGCGAGACCAGCCTTCTTAAAAACCGTTTTCATCATTTGTGTAAACTTATCTCTGTTTTTCACTACACCGGCGATGTGCAGACCAAGCAGCGCATTCAGAATCGCGTTCTGCATCCGTTCCCCTGCCTTAATCTCTGAGGCGGCAGCATCTTTATCTTTCCGTTTTTTGCTCTCAGCGAGTGCGACAAATGCACCTGCCTCGCATACCCTCTCAAGCCGTTCTTTGGTTACTGCGAAGTTCAGGCGCAACGGACGCTCAACGGTGATCCGGTAGTACCCGAAGTCCGCGTTATCAAAGATCTTCACGTACTCGCCCGGCTTAAAATCACCGTGCAGGCGGGTGACATCCTCCCGCTGGGGATCGCAAACCTCATTACGTTTATTACCGAGGCTTTTTCGCATCTTCTTAAAAAAAGAAGTGCCGTCGATAAGCTGGATCTTTCCCCTACGGTGTTTCTCTTTCCGGTTGGTCACGACCCATACATACGTCGAGATGCCGGTGTTATAAAAAAGCTGGTCAGGGAGGGCCACAATCGTCTCAAGCCAATCGTTTTCGATGATCCACCTGCGGATTTCGCTCTCACCCGATGCCGCTGACCCGGTGAAGAGCGGTGACCCATTGAAGACTATAGCCAGACGGGTGCCGCCCTCTTTCGGATCTTTCATCTTGCTGATCATGTGTTGGAGAAAAAGGAACGAACCGTCATTTATGCGGGGGAGTCCGGCCCCGAATCGCCCGCCGAATCCCTGCTCTTCGTGTTCTTTTCGGATGTATTTTTCCTGGGGCTTCCACTCGACCCCAAACGGCGGATTCGCAAGCATGTAGTCGAATTTTTTATCCGGGAAATGATCCTCCGTAAAACTGTCTCCGAACCGGATATTATCGAGACTCTGCCCCTTGATCATCATGTCCGAGCCACAGATCGCATACGCCTGATCATTATAGTCCTGGCCGAATACCGCGAGGCGGGCATCCGGGTTAAGCTGGCGTACATATTCCTCAGAAACCGAAAGCATCCCACCGGTCCCGCATGCCGGGTCGTATACGGTCTTTATAATCCCTTTGGTAGTGAGAATATCGCTGTCAGGGGCAAAGAGCAGATCGACCATCAGGCGGATTACCTCGCGTGGAGTGAAGTGATCGCCCGCCTCTTCGTTGCTGGCTTCGTTAAATCGCCTGATAAGGTCCTCGAAAATATACCCCATCTCGATATTGGAGACTTTGTCCGGGTGCAGGTCGATCTCGCAGAACTTCGATACCACGAGGAACAGACGGTCAGCTTTATCGAGTTTATCGATGTGCTGCTCGAAGCCGAAATGATCGATGATCTCGCGGGCGCGAGACGAGAACCCTTTGATGTATTGGATAAGGTTGGCGGCGATATTGTTGGGATCGCCCTTGAGCTTATCGAACGTGAACCGGCTGGTGTTATGGAAGTCCTGTCCGGCGACTTTATTCAGGATCGGCTCAACATTTTTGATCATACCCTTCTCAAGGGCTTTGAGTTTATCGAGAACCGCTTCTTTCGTCGGCTCAAGCACACAGTCCAGCCGCCGCAGGACGGTCAGGGGGAGCATTACGTCTTTGTATTGGTTCGGGCGGTATGGTCCCCGGAGAAGATCTGCAACGGACCAGATGAAGCTTACTTTGTCGCTGAAACCGTTCATGAGCGCTCCTTCTCAAAACCATGGGGGCAGATCCATCCCCTCGGGCCAATTCGGGATGGAAATGATCGAACCTGATTGTGTTTTGCACTGCAACTGAGAATGACACTTTTAAACCACAACTTGAACGGATTGTCTATCGGAGCTTAAGAAAATACTGGTAACAGTCGTTGATACGATATAAAGGAATCCGAGGTCGTCCGCTGGGCGACATCGCTGGGAACTTTCGAGAATGATAGGGACGAGCTATGAACGATGAAGGACAAAATTCAGGTTTGCCCCCCGAAATTGAGTTGGGGATAAGACTTGAGAGCATCTTCATGCCTCATGCCAGGGAGCAACGTGATGAGGCCATATTCAAGAAGGACGTGCGATTTGTTCACTATACCTCAGCAGAGGCAGCTCTAAGCATCATTAGAACTAAACGCATCTGGATGCGGAATGCTGTCTGCATGGCTGATTATTCAGAAGTGAAGCACGGGTTCGAAATTCTGAGAAGGTATTTTTCCGAGAAGAGCAAGTTGAATGCATTCATTGGGGCACTCGATGACTCTATCCCAGGAGTCGCCCTGGAAGCCATCCAGTTGTTTAATCAGTGGTGGAATCCAGGCCCCCACAGCATCCCCCTCAATACTTATATTTCATCGATTTCGGAACATGATGACAAAGAAAACCTCCACGGACGACTCTCTATGTGGCGCGCTTTTGGAGGTAGTACCGGTCGCGTTGCCATCGTTTTGAAGCTTCCGAAGTTCTCGGGGGCAACCGCCGCTCTTAACATAATTTTTAGTCCCGTGGCATATCTGGCAGAAAATGAAGCCCACGCCGTGATGGATAAAGTCGTTGCAAATATCAGCAAAAACCGTGACTTCCTGCATTCTGTCGAGAGACCAATTATTCTGAATACCATTTTTAATATGCTTTTGGTAGGCGCAACCTGTCTGAAGCACGAAGGCTTTCACGAGGAACGGGAATGGAGGGCCATTTATTCTCCCAAACTCCGTCCCTCAAATTTGATGGAATGTTCAACCGAACTTATTTCAGGGATTCCGCAGCGCGTCTACAAATTGCCCCTTGATGAGACAGTTGCGCCTGCTCTCATCGATCTGGATACTTCGCGCCTATTCGACCGCCTGATCATTGGCCCATCACCTTACCCCTGGCCGATGTATGAGGCATTCGTTGCCGAACTTACCGAGGCCGGAGTTCCCAATGCCGAGAATCGAGTATGGATTTCAAACATCCCTATTCGTGCTTGAAGCATCGGATGCCCGGATCAAGGAAAACTATTGATTTCATTTCACAGGCATGGATAGTAATATCTGAATGTGCCGCGATCTGGCTGCTTAGCGCGCGCCAGGATTTGCGTAGATGGGGCTTCCTTGCTGGCTTGATCAGTCAACCCACATAGCTTTTCACAGGCTTTATCATTACCCTGGGGGCTGACCTCGGAGTATCACCGGTTAATGCAAGTTCATATAACCCAGCTCTCATACAAGAAATCGGAGGTTTACAATAGGCATGCGACAGTGCGGAGCTTTTGCAAAAACTAAGGGTGAGCGGTGTAAGAACCGTGCCTTACCAGGCTCTAGCTACTGTATACTTCATCTTGAAAAAACACCACTCATTCTAGGCGCCTTTATTGGGGCGCTGTTGAGCCTTGCAGTTACTGTGGGCTGGAACAAAATCGTGACTTCGGATGAATTGCGTGAGCTTGGTGAGTTGAAGAAAGAGATTCGTCCTGTTCTTGATATAGCGAGAAAAAACGCTCCAAACGCCAGCGATAAAGATGCTCTTGCTGCCTTGGTGAGTGAGGTCAACGACCTTAGGAGAGTTCAGAGGGGTGTCAAATCATTTGAAACTGAAGTGGCTGTTACAGTTTCTGGAAATTGGGCTGCCAGCGGAGCACCTGACGCCGGCGTCATGGTTATGGGTGATGCCGCCGAAGAGTACTTGGATATTAAGCTCACGAATGGAAGCATTAAGCGAGTTCCCCTTTATGTTCAAGGTGGCATTAAGATCTCTAAGCTTGACGCCAACACATCAGTTGTTCGGTATAGAACACAGGTAAGACCAGACAATTGGCCCATTGATGAAGATTCCAGAGTGCTTCAGGCTTGTGAAGGTGGAGGGGTCGTTGCGTGGGGTATCAACAGGTCTTACGTGACTGACGGAATAATAAGAGTACAGCTAATAGACGTTAAGGTATTCATAAACGGTCAGAAAATATTGACGACAGCAGCTCCAGGTGGCCCGTTACCCCTGCCGAGTGAGGGTTTCCTCAAGATTGATTTTCACAAGCATCAGGCATTTGAGACAGGCTCCTAAGGCACTACCCGATCTTTACCGCGACGATTGCCACCTGTCAGAGATCAGGGCCATGAGGCCTGAAAGAAGGCATGAGGTGGGTGTTGGCGCCATAAACCATGACGGTGATCTGGAGGAACTGACCGAGCCTGCTTTGCTCCACCATGCACTGCCCGTCAGGATGATCGATAGTCGCGGGGCCTGTTTCCACTCACTTCCACTCACGCATAAAAGTCTCCACTTTGAGCCATGGTCCAACGGACAGGGTGAACAACAGATCTTCGGAGCGATCATTGTCGCCATTGTATAATCGAAGATGTTAATCGAAACGCCCCCGATCTGACCTCCGGTTTCAGAATCTTTAATTTTCGTTATCCGCGGGGGGAGGAGCAGCGAAACAGGCTGAGAATTTATATTAAGGAGTCCGAGTGCTCAAAAGGTGAGACGGAAATGGCTAAAGGGTCACGTTTTTGATGTATTCCCCTCTTCTCTCGAACACGCCGCGAGAAACCACACCTACTTTCCCGGCAGAGGCACCCCGACTGCGAGTAGGTCTCATTTGTTGGGCAAAAATCGTTGCGGGAAGCATGCGCACCTCAAAAGATCCGTCGGGCTGTTGGAATGCGCCCAACACCGAATCCACTCGCCCAAGCATATGATATGTGACACCAACGCTATTAGTCTTACGGGCAGCACACTTGATGACGGCGCGAGATCCTTTGTATGTGACCTCGTTGCTTTGCGAACCGAGAATGGTCGCCCCAATAGCTCGCGCGATCAAAGGAGCCGTCTCTCTGCCAAATCGGTTGCCATCTGCTCCGGTAATTCGGTCCTGAGCCATTTGTGCTCTCCCGGCCTTCTCTTCTACCCGACACGCATATGCGGCGGCCTATCGCCTCGGAGTAGTGTTCCGATCCACGGAAGGTCATTTCTTTTGAGACATATAAAGCCAGATGCTATGGTCCAGAACCGAAGCCGACACGCCGAGTAATTTGGCAGCCTCGTATAGAATAGAGTAGGCCTCTTCGTCTCCGACTTTCAGTTCGGCCTCTTCCAGAAATCTTCGGAGATGAACGTCAATTGCCACGGCGTCAATCCCGACGAGTATTTGCAAATAGTTCTGCGTCTTCGTGCCGATTCCTTTTATCCGAGCCAGCTTTTCAAGATTAGCCGGATCATGAAACCATCTTTGAAGGTCGGCCTCTGTCTCGATCCCCTCCCTGGCAAGCAATCGTGTCAACGCCCGAAGCGTATCAATCTTTTTGTCGCCGTTCCACCGAAGGATTTCGCGCACACGGTCACTTTCTATCAGCCCAAGAAAGCCGCTTACAGTCGATGCTTGGGGTAGACGAAGAAGTTCGTCAGCTCGCGGTTTAACAACGAGGTCATAATCTATGCCAGCTTGAAAAACTGCGTCAAAGAGCGTTGCACCGATATGCCCATAGGGTTCGAGTTGAGAATCGACAATCTCAAAATCTTTCAATTTCTCAATGTGCTCTTTTAATTTTGCCGCTTTACTCACAGTTCCATGCTCCCTATTGAGCAAAACTAATTTGCGCGGCTCAGCCCTGCATATGCCCGCCCATATCAAAATGCAGGCAATGGGGGTGATTCGCCGGAAAACTATATCGCCTGGTCGCTTGCCGTAAACTACCGATGCCACACGACCCTCAATAGATTCTGTTGATAATCCCTTATCACCTAACTTGCTTGCCATAGCATCTCCTCGCTCAGCATGACCTCCTTTTCGGACGAGGAGACGCAAGGCTTCTTTGAAGACTGTCCACGGCAGAAACGACTGCGTCCCCAGATTGTCAACCTTAATTCCCTCTTCAGTAATCTCAGCGGTGAAATGTCCACCTTTAAGAAGCGGAATCTGGACTTTGCGGCCCGATCCTGCGAATTTTTGCTTAATCGTGTTGACGGCTTGAATCTCATCCATGATGTCACCTCTCAGGAATAATCAGTTTTAATCAGTTGAGACAACCACGAAAAGGTTTCGGGGTATTCATCGCAATCAAGGATGAACTCCTGTCCTCTTCCGGCTGTTCTCAATTCAGTTCCATCTCCCGTTGTTCGCCAGCGTCCCATATCGGAGTGGTACGTTAATGGCCGTCGCCCTTTCCGGGGAAAGAACCATTCGGGTAACTTCCACAAGCTCGGGTTTGAGGCCGACGGTGCTGTCAACTGTCGGGTGGCGGAGAATCGTGGAAAAGTGCCTGCGCCACCGATGTCTTCGATAACGACCCTGCCTAAGCTCAAATCGCTTGAGGAAATGTACAAAAAATTGTTTTTGTCGGGATCCCAATAGCAGTGAGGGTGATACATCGCCCAGTCATAAAGTCGCCCCTTCCCGATGTCCACTGGCAAAATCTCGCCGATCTGTAACCAACCCCAAATAGCATGAATTGGGCGTGATCCCTTTAACCATGCGTATTTTCCATTGGCGAAAGTGGTGCGACGGAAAAAGCCGAAAAACAGGAACAGATCGCCTGGTTGAACTCCATTTTTGCAAAGATGACCCTGTGACGCGCCTGTCTGTCCGAATATCGGTCTCCATCCGTCGAACCGGGGAAGACTTTCGATAGAAAGATCTGGATCGAAATGCGCACCATAATGCGGTTTTATGCGTCCTCGGGTGAGACTGGAGACAAGGGGAGCAATACTCTCCCCCTCGTATTTTATGGCGTCATAGTGGATCGGTGACCGTTTGTCTGGAATCGGCAGAGATAACATCCGCCCGTCCGGAAAGATGGGGCTGGGCACCCCGCCCGCTGATGAATCGAAGCCTTTCCTGCTTAGTATAAGTTTCATTTCAGTTACGATGACTGCTCGTTGTCCGGCCATTTATCCGGTTATGTAAAGCTTACCCGCCTTCAACACCCTGCCGTTTTTGGCATCTTATAACCAGTCAGGCCATTGGCTAAACTAACCTTCAGGGGCTCATTGCCCCTTTCCTCCCCGATCTGAATATCCAAAGTGAACATTGCACCATTGAACAACTTTCCACCTCAGCACGCTGCCCCATAACGCAGTCGAGGCACTTTTTCCGGATAACATCGAACAGATCAAGGTGTTTGGAAACTACCTGCCCTGAACGGAGCGGGTGCAATGGGCATTTCTCGGAAGCACACGCCAGTACTTCCTTCTTTCGATCCTCACAGCACCAAAGGCAGTGTTCTCGAATAGCCCTTAGAGGAATCCACGTAAGCTGTCTCGGTCGCTCTCTTGTCATAGGTCTTTTTCTCTCTCGGCCATGATGCTTCTGCATGCACTCCCATAGCAGAAAAGCAGAACTCCTTTTTCCATCTTCTCATGCTCCCTTTCTGCTAAACCGAGCCTTCGAATTTTTTAATCATAACTCACGAAAAGCGGGGTCTGGTAGTTGCATCTGTTGCTGAGGTAGAGTTATCGTCAAATAAGGCGTTCGGCCATTTCGTCTCTTTGCTCCGCCAAGTGAGGTATCGATGTACGATCCGGTTAAAAGGGCTTTGGAGATCGCAAAGATCGTCTGTCAGGGCGATGAAAGGAAATACTCCCGCTTTAGACCGGCGAGGTTCTATGGCGGTATTGCTACGGCTGACTGCGTAGGGTGTTGCCTTCAGTGCGTATTCTGTTGGTCTTATGAGACTGCAACGAAGCCGCACACCATGGGTGAGTTCTACTCCCCCGATGAGGTTGCACACAAGCTCGTCGGTATTGCCAGGAAGAAGGGCTTCCGTCAGGTAAGGATAAGTGGAAGTGAGCCAACCCTCGGCAAAGAACACCTCTTGAAAGTTCTCGATCTTATACCGGGGGACGTCGACTTCATCCTCGAAACAAACGGGATACTGATCGGCTATGATGAAGATTATGCCAGGGCCCTTACAGGGCATGAGAATCTCCACGTCAGGGTGAGCTTGAAAGGAACGAACGAAGAAGAGTTTTCCTGTCTTACCGGAGCCGAACCAATCGGCTTTGAGTTGCAACTGAGGGCTCTGGATAACCTCGTTCGGGCAGGCGCTTCAACGCACGCCGCAGCCATGGTGAGCTTTTCCTCGCCGGGAAACATCGAAACTCTCCGGGCAAGACTTGCTCGAATAGGAAAGGAATTTGAGGAGATAGAAATCGAAGAGCTTGTTTTCTTCAGTCCGAGGATAGAGGAAAGGCTCAGGAAAGCGGGGATAGGATACCGCACTGCTTACCGTCGCGATAATATCCCACCAGAGCAGGTATAGTGAACTGCTATCCGAATAGTGATTGTTAGCATCACAAGGAGGATCGACCATGGCATCTGCTCCAGGGCAGTCAGTAAGATCGAAATTTAAAGCTGTGTGTTTCGACTATAGAGGGGTACTGCTCGACCACCGGACCAATCGTGATATCCTTCCGGGCATGGACGAGCTTCTGAAGGCACTGCAGGAAAAAGGAATGAGGATGGCCATCGTGTCCCGTTTTCCTCTTGATGTGCTCAGGGAGCAGATTGAGAGCTTGCTCCCGATGTTTGAGGGGGAGTTGCGAAGCAGCAGCGCCCGAACGAAGCTCGACTGCATCAGAGAACTTGCCGATAGCTGGGAAATTGACGATCTTGAAAAGATCTCATTCATTGACGATAAGCCGGAGAACCTATTTTCCGTCTGGCAATATTCGCAGATCCATGTAATCGGTTTTCGGGGGAGCTGCAAATATCCCCAGGCTCGTGATATGTGCCTGAAGGAAGGTATTCCATTTGCTGAGAGCGTGATAGAACTGAAGCATCTTTTGCTAAATGAGGGGTGAGCTGCTGGAGAAGCGCAGATACGACAAAACGCATCTCACTCCTTCAGTGGAGAACGGAGACCATGGAGGATCTCAAATCCCGGGACGTATTTTTGTACCATGAACAGACGAAGCACTACTTCCACCGCTTTTCACGATCTCTCGGATATATGGACTGGAAGAACCAGCCGGACCCCTTCAGGGCGTTCTTAGGAACCGAACGCATTCTTCTGCCGTTCATTGACAAAGACCCTGGAGCAGGACACCTCGATCTTTATGGAAGAGAAAACAACCCGCTAAGGCCTATTACGTTTGGCAATATTGCCGCCTTTTTGGAACTCTCCCTTGGGCTGTCGGCATGGAAGGCCATTTCCGGGAACCGCTGGTCTCTGCGAATAAACCCTTCGAGCGGCAATCTTCATCCAACGGAGTGCTACCTCGTTTTGCCGGGCATGAATCCTTCTGAAGCAGGTGGTGTGTACCACTACAATCCGCTTGCCCACGTTCTTGAGGTGAGGGCTGAGGTCGGAGGAGATATTTGGAGAGCGATTGCGGACCATTTTCGATGCGAGGGGTTTCTCGTCGGCCTTAGCAGTATCTACTGGCGAGAGTCATGGAAGTACGGCGAGCGTGGTTTCCGCTATTGCAATCATGACGTCGGCCATGCGCTGGCTGCCTTGAGCTTTTCGGCAAATCTGCTGGGATGGAAGTTGAACTACCTCAATGCGCTCTCAGATAAGCAAGTAGAGACAGTGTTCGGGTTTGACCGAACGCAGTGGCAGGGTCTGGAGGAGGAAGCTCCCGAGGCTCTCTGTTTTGTGTGCGCCAATGGCCTGGAATGCACTTCCAGAAACCTTCCACGGGAGATCGTTTCAGCTTTTGCAAAGATCGGCTTCCGGGGGTTTCCCAATCCTTTGAGTGCAAATCCGGTAAGATGGGAGGCGATAGATTCGGTCCATTT
>Ga0187784_10000646_pt1 | contig 25944 bp, 24 predicted proteins | sample 1015_SJ02_MP15_2_FD_132964 | JGI IMG/M metagenome (GOLD analysis project Ga0187784, IMG submission 132964) | Tropical peat soil microbial communities from peatlands in Department of Meta, Colombia - 1015_SJ02_MP15_20_MG | ecosystem: Environmental > Terrestrial > Soil > Wetlands > Peat | place... | reverse complement strand
TTGAATCGAACCTCGTGAAGCTTCATAAACCGCGATACAACGTTCGCCTGACCGATGACGGCAGCTTCCCGTACATCAGAATTACCGACGACCTATATCCGAGCATCACGGTGACGCGGGCTGTGAGAAACGACGGATCGGCCTATTTCGGTCCGTACACGAGCGCGCAGGCAACCCGCCAAAGCGTGAAGACGCTGCGCAAGGCGTTCCCGTTGCGCAGTTGCAGCAGAGATCTGCGGCGCGTTGCGAGACCGTGCCTCAACTATCAACTCAAGCTTTGCGCCGCTCCGTGTGCAGGCAAGACGAACCCCGACGCGTATGCTCACCTCGTGACGGGCATACAACGGTTTCTCGAAGGGCGACATGACGACATTCTCACTGAGCTCAAGAGCGAGATGAACAACGCGGCGATGAACATGGAGTTCGAGCGCGCAGCGACGCTACGAGATCGCATTGCCTCTCTCGAAAGTGTGCAAGAGCAGCAGTACGTCGAACCGCGTCGCGGCGACGAAGACGTCATCGCCATCGCCCGCGGAGGTTTACAGGCGTGCGCGCTCATACTGATGGTCCGCGAAGGAAGGGTCACGGGGCAACAATCGTACGCGCTCCGGGGGACCGAAGGCGCCGAGACGACTGAACTGATGACAGCGTTTGTCAAGCAACACTACTTGCACCTCGAGGGTCCTAACGTCCCCAAGGGCATTCTTCTCGAACACGGGATCGAGGAGCCGGATGGAATCGAAAATCTCCTTAGCGAGATCAAAGGAAGCCGTGTCCACTTGAGCGTTCCACGGGCCGGACAGAAGACGAGACTCGTCGCGCTCGCGCACAAGAACGCCGAATCGATGCTTATGAAGCCAACAGCGGCCGATTCGCTGTACGTCCTCAAAGACGCCCTACGACTGTGCTCGTACCCTTACCGCATCGAAGCTTTCGACGTGTCAAACCTTGGCGGTGCGGAGGCGATGGGGTCGATGGCGGTATTCATCGACGGCACGCCACAGGTTAGCGAATATCGCTCGTACAAGGTCAGAAGCGTCGCTAGGATTGACGATTATGCGATGCTCAAGGAGATTGTCGGCCGGCGATATCGAAAACGTGCGGGCTGCGCGGATCTCATTGTGGTTGACGGAGGGAAAGGACAGGTGCGCGCGGTCAAGGATACTTTGGAGATGCTTGGATTGGAGGTCCCGCTCATTGGCCTCGCAAAGCGCGAAGAGCTCGTTTACGTCCCTGGTCGGTCAGCGCCTGTTTCGGTGCCGCAGATAGCGCTCAACGTGCTTATGCGCATTCGTGATGAGGCACACAAGGCCGCTATCAGGAGACATCGCAACTTCCGTACGCGTAGGCTATTAGAGAGCACGCTAGATCAAATCCCGGGCGTCGGCAAACGGCGAAAGGTCGAACTCCTCAAACGTTTTGGCTCTCTAGCTCAGCTCAAAAAGGCGAGTGTGGATGAGATCCAATCCGTGCCCACCGTCGACAAAACGACTGCCCACAGCGTATTCAGTTATTTTAACGAGCCGTATAAAGTCACCCATGTGCCTGCCCCAAAGACGTGAAAGACTTACGACTCACGAGGACACATTATAAAAGCCTGCGTCGTAGAACTCTTTTCGACTCAATACGGACCCCACCACAGCGCAGCACGAAGCAATATCGGTTCAAGCGCACGGGACCTTTTAGGCGAAGCCGTAACGTCGTAAACGGCACCTGTGTAGGTTGAGTAACTAACGTCCAAACTGAGATCTTATGGTCGCCAGTTAAAGCAGATGTAAAGGTCACTGCGCCGTCTGTTTCGGCGTTCTCCCGCGCGCCCTCCTCTTTTTTTGCGCCCAGACGCGCCTTGTTAATGCCGAAGATTACTTTGGGAGAGCTTTTTAAGTCATAAATCCGACTAGAAGCAGCAGAGCGCGAGCCAGCCCGAGTTCGGGTCTGCCGTCTTTAGGCTGCGAAAGACTGCGGAGACAGCACTTTGATCGACACCACCGTCAAGGGGGGACGCCGGTGAATGTTCTGCTTTTCATTGTCAGCTTGGCTTCATCTTCGCAGGAAGCAGTCTCTTTACGAATGGCGTGGAATGGATCGGGCGCAAGTTCAATCTTTCTGAGGGCGTTGTCGGCTCGGTGTTGGCTGCTATAGGAACAGCGCTGCCCGAAACGATCATTCCCCTGATTGCAATTTTCTTTGTCGCTGGAACTACTGGACAGGATGTAGGTATTGGCGCGATCCTGAGTGCCTCGTTCATGCTGGGAACCCTTGCACTGTTTATTACCGGCTTGGCCGTTCTCCTCTTGAGGCGCCGTCGACCGACGGGAGCGAAAATCAACTTTGACAGCCAAATAACTCGGCGTGATTTGAGCGTCTTTTTCCTAGTTTATTTGGGTGCAGTAACCGTCGCTTCCATCTCACCTCAGCAGACGAAAGCGCTCATAGCGCCCCTCTTTGTAGCCATTTACATCGTGTACGTATGGCGCGTATTCAAGACCGGCAAAGGGGGCACTAGACGCACCGCCGCAGCCACTGAGGCTTGACTCGTGGGCAGCGCGGCTAAATAGCGTCACTCCGCACCAGACCCCCTCGCTGTGGCTCGTGCTCGGACAAACCGCACTCTCGCTAGCCCTCATCATAGGGCGCGCAGCTCTTTGTGAATCAGATTGTCAGTCTCGCTGAGCAGCTCCACATAAGTGCTACGCTGCTAGCGCGTGTTATCGCACCAATTGCAACAGAATTGCCTGAGAAGCTCAATACCGTGTTGTGGGTTAGTCAAGGCAAGGACGCACTCGCCTTGGGGGACGTAACAGGGGCGATGGTGTTCCAAAGCTGCATTCCGGTGGCATTTGGCATAGCGTTTACCTCGTGGGTGCTTGGGCCCACGGAGCTCACAAGCGCTGTGCTTGCCCTCACAGCGGGCCTTTGGGTCGGCGTGCTCGCGGCCAGAGCGAAGCGCATAGCACCAGCGCTCATCTTCAACGGGGTCTTTTATGTGCTGTTCCTGTCGCTCGTGCTTCGGGGTTAGGAGTCTTAGATAAAAGCCAGCTTAACTCTCTGATAGGCTCATGCTGCGCCAGAACGTACGCGGCCGCTCGTAACTGAAATCTCCAAACTCTTGGTTGAAGACCGTGACTTTATGAGTTACCCACGTCGGCAACCCATTCAAACAACTTGCTGATCCGGCTACTAACAGGGCATGCGTCGAATGTCTGACTGAATGGAACGGCGACGTCTGTGGCGAGCGGGTGTACAATTCCGTGCATTCACCATGAGGCTTTTTGTCAAGATAGCTTCTGTTACAGCGCTGATTGCAGATCCGAAAAATGGTTGACTGCATTGGAATGTCGAAGCTGCCGTGCGCCGGGATCTGAATTTCGCTTGACGAGCGGTGCTCAACGTCTTGTTATCGGCAGTCAATACGAGGTTGCTCATAAAGGATTTGATACTGATTCCTAAGACCTTCGGATTATACAGTTAATCACGAATGTCAGTGTAAAGTCCGAGCGTGACACGTTATCGATGGAGCTTACCAACACCGCCTGGACTTGGATGCGCGTGTAGAGTCCTTATAAAAGCAGCCCATGCGACAGCAATAAAGATTATCACAATGGCTATTATTGCGGCGAGATGCGAAATATCAGCCTCTTTCGAGAGGGGGCAACATTAGGGGAAAAAGCATAATATCACTTCCCCACGTACATTTAGTATGGTGCATTTCCGTCCACGTTACACGAATGCCCGTTAACTATGTGTGTTAGAAACGCAAGGCGAACAAGAATGCGATACGAGCAAGTCAGCAGGCACGAGTGGGAACGAACCGCCATTTACTTTGCCATAGGGATGCTGCTAATCGTAACAGGCGCAATTTTTCTCTTCGGTATTAATCGTATCATAGGCGCAATCCTCTGGTTTGCCCTCGTCGCCGTAATGCTCGTAGCGCTGGTCAGCTGGCATACGAAAACGTACGCGTACCGCTGCAAGCAGTGCGGCGAGAAATTCGAGATTTCGCGCGTGGAGAATTTCGTAAGTCCACAGGGCGTAGGCACGGAGGGGGCGTGGAAGTACTTAAAATGCCCGCGCTGCAACAAACACGAACGCGCTGAGGTCCTAAAGAAAGTCAAGCCGTGACATCCGTGCTTCGTGCGCGTTGCTGCACGTAAACACACAGCGTCGTCGGTCTTAATCGAACTTAGTGACGCTACCCTTGAGAAGCAATGTGCTTTCTCAAGAGTCATGAGAATACGACCGAATCAATGTATCGTACCTTCGATCAATGCGGCTTCAAGACTTTGATTTTTGCAATCCTCTTTTCAATCGTCTAGCTCGAAGCGCATTCGAGCATGATAACGCTAAGTAGGTAAGCACTGATATCGCTGTTCCCACCAATGCCAGGGAATTTCATAAACTGATGACTTTAACCATTTCATCTATCGCCTCACTATTTCGGAGACGCAGTGAACGGGAAGCGCGGGCATTCCTAGATCAATACGATCAAGATAACGTCAATGATGGCGGGACTAATCAAATACCAACGCTGCGTAGACGAGGGTGGTGCTTTGGCTTCATCGTAAATTTGCGCGCTTGGCGCCGACTCCGCGGAGCCTGTACGGTTCCCAATCTTCTTTCACTCTCGAGATTAGGTTTGGTTACATCACGCGGCCAGGTAATCGTGTCACAAATAGAGTTTATGAAAAAATACTTTTGCGATGCTAGCCGTGAGGCGTAGAGGTGGGCCGATTGTGTGGCACAAAGAAATCACTAAGCGCTTTGCCTGGAGTAAGTCCGATTTCTGCTATATCGAGGCGCCCTTCGCTTGTAAAAAAGGACTCGATTGCGTGACAGTTGCCTCTACTTGCAACCGCACCATTTGCACGTGGACACGCCCATTTTGATCTGCGGGGCATGGTGCAACGTATCTACTGGCGATCTGCTCTACAAAATCCTCGCGCAGCGCTTCCGGAAGACGCTTTGTGTATGGGAGGAAGACGGTGCGCACCCAACCTTTGAGCGCCGCTTTTCCGTCGTGCACCATATCCTTTGGGATCAGCTCAACACGTTCCGGCGAGAGGCCAACGTGACTAATGAACCCGCGGTAATCTTCGACGCCGTAAAAGAACCAAGGGTAGGTGAATCCCACAAAATAACGTTTCCAACGCCTGCCAGTGTTAAGCTCGTTCGCGACAGCCGAGATTAGTGATGCGTTGCCCTGCCCCCCGAACTGCAGCAGCGTCCGGCCAGACGGCGCAAGCGCCCGTTTTATTCCGGCAAGCACGGTTGGGTGATTGCCTATCCAGTGAAGGCTTGCAAATGACACCACCAGGTCGAACACGTGACGGTAGGTGAGGTGCGTAGCATCCCCTAAACGAAATTGCAGATTAGGGAAAGACGCTGGGGGGAACCGGCGCTGGGCGAATTCGACCATCGTTTCGGAGCTGTCAATGCCAAGCACCGATCCATCTGGAATTTGCGCCGCAAGCTCGGCGGTCACCTTCCCATCGCCGCAGCCGATGTCGAGCACCCGTTCGTCACCTGCAAGTTCCAGGGTTCGAATTGCGTCCTGTGCCCACTGCTGCTGAGACGAAGAATGTCTCTCGTAGTCGGCAGCATCCCACTGATAACTCATGGTTTCAAATCTCCACCCCCGTTTATGTCTTTAGCTGTTTGTTTTCCGGTTTCGCGAAGGAGTATTAGGGAAGCGAGCTCAAATCAGATTCACGCTCAGATTCCGCGATCACCCTGTGAGCCAGATACTCTCCTGAAACGCAGGCCTAGCTCTCTAAGCGACGAGCACGCCGCACTGTTGAGTCCCTTTTCGCAAAGTAGGCATTTCGTCTCGATAAGCACTCCGACGGGTTAGGTCTCCAACACAACTCGATAATGTGCGGCGTTGTTGCGCACGCGTTCCACGGCGCTATTTATCTCGGCACAAGAAAAGACCTCTGTTTTGGCGGCAATGTCGTGACGTGCTGCAAACGCAAGCATCTCTTGCGTCAGTGCTCTCCCCCCTGTTACGCTCCCAGCGATCGATTTTTGGCCGGCAACGAGAAGCGCTGCAGGGGCACTCACTACGCCTTCGTCCCCCTTAGAGGACAGTCGACTCAAGATTGTTAAATTGCCATTGGGCCGTAGCGCCTTCACGTAGGCGGTCCACTGAAGCGGTGCAGCGGCAGTTGCTAATATAAAATCGAGGGTGCGTTCAATCGTTCGCATTTGTGCCGGGTCGTGGTTCAATACAAAATGGTCGGCGCCAAATGCGGCTGCGTCGCTCTTTTTTTCAGGATCGGTTGAGAACGCGGTGACTTCGCACCCCATAGCGTGAGCGAATTGCAGGGCCAGGTGTCCGAGTCCACCGATGCCAGCGATCCCGACGCGATGATGTGGCCGCAGGCCGTAGCGCCTCATCGGCGCGTACACCGTAACTCCTGCGCACAGGAGCGGTGCCGCGCCTGCTGAATCGAGCGACTCCGGGATCGAGAAGGTAAAACGGCTGTCAGTGCGAACAAAATCGGCGAATCCGCCGTGCCTGCGGACACACGTGAGCACCTTGCTTTGACAGAGGTTCTCGTAGCCGTTCAGACACCACTCGCAGCGCAAGCAGCTGCCCGATTGCCAGCCGACGCCGACTCGTTCACCAAGGTTGAGCCACTCAACAGCCGTTCCGGTCGCGGCCACGGTGCCAACGATTTCGTGTCCTGGCACCAGGGGATAATGTGAGATATCCCAGTCGTTATCAATGAGGTGAACGTCGCTGTGGCATATGCCACAGTGGCTCACTTTGACGTCGACGTCGTACGGGCCCGGCTTGTGAAGCTCGTAGTCGAATGGCTGCAACGGGGCCGCTGGCGCTCGCGCAGCAAATGCGTGAATTCGCATGGTTGTTACAGGAGAAGGTTGTATGCGTCCACCGCACTTCAGTGTTTGGTCAACGTAAGCTGCTGGTGCATCTGGATACCCCTTCAGCGCGGCGGGTCCCCCTAGCCGTTTCAGCTACGCTAAAGTGTTATATATCACAAAGCATAGCTTCAGATACATTGTAAAAGAAGAGGTTCCTATCGTGCCGAGACGAATATGGAAACAGTGGGCCCAAGATCAGTTTCAGAGCGTAGCGCAGTTTGGGCCCCTGAGGATGGAGCGCGGCAACATTAAGTTTTTCGTGCTGATGACGCTACGCGACCAACCGCTCCACGGATATGGCATCATCAAGGCCATTGAGGACGTAAGCGGCCACGCTCCGAGCGCAGGCGTGATCTATCCGACCTTGCAGATGCTTGAGGATCAGGGCTGTGTCGCTATGAACGAGGAGGATAACAGGAAGATCTACGTCATAACCGATGCGGGGAGACGCTTCTTGGACGAGCACCGCGACACGGTTGAGTGGTTGAGCACGCGCGCCGCCCAGCCACGATGGAGCTCGCTTCCCGGGGTCGGGCGGCGCATCGGGGAAATTGCCCGTACGATCTTTTCCAACTATTCGTACCTTGACGACGAGAAGATCCGCCAGATCGAGCACATCCTTGATGAGGCGAGGAGACAGATCGGCGAAGTGATTTTTGCGAAAAAGTAAGCCGGCGCGGGAGTTTGCTTTCCAAAAAAACCCGACAAGCTGCATCGAAAGCGCCGCCATGAGTGTTAGTTCGCGAAAAAGCAGCAGCTAGCTAAGCTTTGTCCGCACATTTGTTTTGCGTGGGGCGACGAGTTTGAAAGAGTCGAATGACGCGCCGCTGCTCGAAACGCAAGCGGCAGCCTCCGCATCAGCGGCTATCCCTCTCCGCACGCTTCTCAGGTCGCAGACGTTCAAAGCACTGCACTACCGCAGCTTTGCCCTCCTTTGGATCGGCATGATCCTGTCGAACGTCGGCACGTGGGTGCAGGTTATTGCGCAGTCCCTGCTCGTCTTGCACCTCACGCATAATTCTGGGCTCGCGTTGGGCCTGGTTTCATTCGCCCAGGCGGCCCCATTTCTAGTGTTTTCGCTCGTGGGCGGGAGCACGGCTGACCGGGTGGACAAGCGGCGGCTGCTCCTCGTTACGCAAAGCCTACAAATCGTCTATGCGTTTATGCTGGGCGCTCTGACGATCACGGGATTGGTCCAGTTCTGGCAAATCGCCGCACTTGCCGTGTTGGCGGGGGTCACGCTGAGCTTTGATCAACCGACTCGATTCGCGCTTATTCCGCGGCTCGTGCCGCAGGAAGATCTCCCCAACGCGATCGCCCTAAACGCGATTGTGTTTAACGGCGCCGCTATCGTCGGACCGGCGTTAGGGGGCGCCCTCGTGGTAGTCATCGGCTATGCCGGGGACTTCTTCCTCAACGGATTGAGTTACGTCGCTGTCCTCATTGCAATCCTACTTATGAGCTTCCCCAAGGTGTCGGGGACGAGCACGAGCTCGCTGCTCCGCGACATACGCAAAGGTCTCGGCTACGTACTGCACGAGCCACTTTTGGCACAGCTGCTTGCCAATTATGGGTCGCTGATGTTCTTTGCTGCTGTCTATACAGTGCTGCTGGCGCTCGTCGGCGTGGCGGTCCTTGGAACGACTCCTGGGCAGCTTGGCGTGCTTTACACAGCGATAGGCATCGGCACCGTCGCGGGCTCTCTTGGAGTCGCATCTCTCGGCGACTTTGCGCGCAAAGGCCAGCTCTTGATGGTGTCGTCGCTTTTGATGTCGTTTTCTGTGGTTATTTTTTCGGTGCTGCACCTTTACTGGGTTTCATTCACGTTGCTGGTGGTTATAGGCGCGTCGCAAACCGTTTCATCCGCCCTCTCAATCACGCTCCTACAGCTCAACGCTCCGAGGAACATGATCGGGTTCGTAATGAGTATAAATACGCTCATCGTTATGGGAATCAGACCCCTCGGGGCGTTTCCTTTCGGGGCATTGGCTGACGTCATCGGGACATCCGAAGCACTTGCCGCAGGTGCTCTTACAGCAGCTGCGATTAGCATTTACCTGTTTGCTTCAAATAGCAAGCTGCGCTCGGCATGACGGCGCATCGTTTAGTAACGAATAAATGAACAAGACCGATGTGAACATGCTCGCCACGAAAACGTGCTTCATTCCGGAGAAGCCAAATTACGCGTCCAGGGCAACCCTCAGCTGACTGTCCAAGAGTTTTCTTGGGCTGTGCGAATTGCGGGTTTAGGCCTTACCGGGCTAGAGAGAAGTCATGCATACGGACGCCACAGGTTAACCCGATATTTCCACTCAATAGTTAGGCTGTTTCTGGTGCACTTTGTGTTCGGCGGCGCGCTCAATCAATCAATATGCACACGTTGATGACGAAGATAATAGATTCCATCCGCTGTCCGTTTGGCCGATAGTGAGCACAGGGCTTCTTGATTAAGCGGAGTCCGCAGAGCGCTTCTTTCATGCCACTGGCGCTACTACTGCAAAAAAAAAAAACGGTTGCACCAAAGCTGGAAACTACTTAAAGAGGCGTGTAAGCGTGCGACAAATATTGGTTCCAATGGAGCATCGGCCAGCTGCAAACCCTTTAGGAGATGTGCGCACGCCGGTGCTCGTTGCGAAAAAGAAGAATCTTGGTCCCGTAAAATACCTTAATTTCGAGTCCAGATTTTAAAAAGGCGCAAAATATGAGCGAAACATCAAATACGATTTTGTGGAGCTTAATTGTGCCATCATTAATGCAAGCCGGACCCATCCTCCCTTGCCGGTTTCCTTTCTGTAGCTTGTTAAGCTTTTTTCTGCAGGTAGTATAGCGAGGGTCCTGCTAGCTTCAGGTTATGTGGTGCTACAAGGGGATCGCCTTATACCTCGCTGTTTCCGCTTATGTTGTGCACTGGACTTCTTGAGACTCCGTCTTCCGGTCCAAAGATCAAATATCGAAGTTGGTTCGAATCTTTTTCTTTGATTTCGGAAAAAAAGAGCTTCTGCGGCTACAAAACTAAAAAAACGCCGCAAATCTAAATCAATAAATAGCGTTACTCGTTAACGTCTACCGATAAACAAAAGGGGAGGTGACAATATGGGCGAATTGAAAACGATCACAAAGATTCCGGTTGGGGCAGTAGCCTTGATGGGTGCTGTTATTAGCGCTATTCTGGGGCTCATTGAAGGAATAATTTCAGCAATCGGCCTTGCTGCTTTTGCTGCGTCATTGCCTAGCTCGCTTTCTAGCTATGTTAGCTTTGGAGCGGCTGGCGCACTAGGCGTCATTATCGGTAGCATTATCGGCGGTTTCATCGGTGGATACATTTTGACAGCTATTGTAGCACTGATTTACAATGCGGTAGCGCCTAGAATTGGCGGCGTTAAATTAGAACTCGAGTGACTGCAAACATACGTATAGGCTTAAATGCAAGATTTCTGGCGCTCAACGCAATGCGGCGGGGCGTCATTCTCTTTGTTTTTTTAACAACAAGTAGCCCGCTGAGTTCTCACAGCCGGTGAGCATAGACTTCAAATAAGAGCAAGAAGACAGCGCTTTGGAGGTTCCTGGCTATTTCTGAGCACAGAATCAGATCGGATTCCGTCTCAGCTGAACCGAATCAAAACAACGAACTGGTGAACTAGCGTAAAAGAGAAGATTACTTTCGAGAATGCAGCAAGCACCCTGTTTGGCAACTCGTCGGCCCGGTGACGACCGTTGATCGTGCCAACAGACCAAACGGGCAACCTTCGCTTGGATAAAGAGCACCTCGCTCGATCCTGAGCTCGTGGCAGTGAGCGTCTCAAGACAACGCTACACTTATGAATCTTTAACAGATGAATTCGTCATTAATTTGCGACCAAGCAGTTGCTCGAACAGGTTTGGGCCGTCGGGACCCGGCCGGAAGGAACACGGACAAGTTTCAGGCCACGGGGTTGACGCGCATACCCGCGGTCGTGGTGAAGCCGCCGAGGGTTGCGGAGCGCCCTACCCATGTAGAATGTCGCATCGTTGACAGGGTAGACACGGGAGACCACCCCATCTTTGTTGGCGAAGTCGTGGTAAAATCAGGTGACGCTGATGCCATGAAAGACGAGGCTCGCAATGAGCGTATGGAACCATTGTTCCATCTTGGGGGCAAAAATTCCTATGCCGTCGTGAGCGAATTGACCTCGACAGGCAGCGTAGAGTCAAAGACTCCGCTTAAAATCCGGGAAATCCAGTTTGCGCAGAGAAATTTGGCGTTGGTCGTTGGGGCGGTGCGCTGGGCATATCGTGTTTATGGCGGCGACGCGCGTTCCCAGCGATTGCCCAATCAAAAAACTGTCATTTCAAGCTCAAAATCAGAAAAAGGTTTTAAAATCGCGGTGAAGGTTCTTTATACGTTGAGCAGTTCGATAATGGAGTTTAAGGCCCACCGCTCGCCCTACCTCGAATTGTCTCTTATTACGTGCGGCGGCCCTCACTCCATATAGCCGCAGGAGCTTTGCGGTTGCGATAATCCTTTATTTACAGTGTAGGCGAGGCCGCTTTAAGTCTATTACGGTTTTATCTTACGTGCGGCGGGCATTTGGCTGTTTAGTTAAGGTGGGTGTTAAAGCCGTCCATGACCGCGCGCTGTGACAACGCAGTGGCACGCGTCTACGCGCAAAGCCTGCATCAAGCGGCTTTATGCGTCTTTGTGCTGCGCAAATTAGATCACAGGTCATGTATGGTACGAACGTAACGAGCTCACAAACGGACGAACAACTGCACTTGGGTGCCTCGGCGCTGTGTATAAGTAGGCGCGCTGAAAACGACGAGATTCCAGTCTTTAGCGACAGTGCATCTCGGCACAACGCGCTGGAAAGTCGGCGGCACACCGTACTATCAATGGCCAGCGGAAAACGGCAACAGGAAAGGTGTCGCCACTGCTTGGCGTGACGAGCCTGTCAACCCCCGCTTCTAGTAGCAATTCGACAGTCTTGAACTGTGCGACGATGACTGTCTCTTCGGTATGCGACACGATTACCGAAGAGGAGATCGAGGCGCGTTTTTACATCCCGCAACAGTTTCGGGCTGCACGTTCGCGAAGTGTCTGGCGCAACGATGGCAGGTCGCCCCAGAATGCTGCCGAGGCCACACCCCATAGGCTTCGCCCTCTGTCGAAGATCGAGCGAGACTCATAAGGTCCCGCGTGCGCCACCGGTGGCGTCACTACGACATACATTCACGCATCCGCGTACTCGATGCATGGAAAGGCGTCTTCGAACTCGAGCCTCCTGTCCGTGAGCGTGTTGTACACGATAACCGCCTCTTCTGGAGTTAGCGGAGTCAGTTCCGAGTCGCGCTCCTCGCCGTCGCCAAAGAACGGCACTGTTTTTTCGTATTTGAAATAGCGCCCGCTAGGCGTCCGGAACAGGTCGACATTCTTGAGCCCCGTTTTCAGCGTTTCAATGCAGAACTGGTGTTCGTTTCGTGCAAGAAGGATTGCAGTTGGGTGTCGTACACCATGCCGCCAAACGCTTGTATCATAGATGCCGTTTGGATGAACTCACAGTTAAACTTTGTATGTGCGCGCGGAAAGTAAATCAGCGTCGGGCGAAAAAAGCGATGCCGCGGGGAGCACAACGATGGATCGAACTGCAACAAGTGCGCAACGCCTGTCGCCGACGCAGTCAACAACATGCTTAGGTCGTGATGCACCAGCTTGAACTAAATTGCGTTCCAAGCCGGCGATAATTATGTCCTTCCCGGATGCTGATACATGACTTAGGAGATAGCACGCAGTGTCTTTAGCACGGTTTGCGATCCATTACCGGCGCCTTTTCCCTGGCCGGTGGCTTTCATGCTAGGGTTTAGACACAACGGGTTTAAGAGAGCGATATAGCCTTCTTCTCTCGATTACGTGGTCTTAAAAATCCGCTAGGTCGTGTACCTTGTTCGATCGTCTCGGGTGGAAACGAACCGCGTGGCACACACTTTTTTGCACGTGAGATCATCTTTGATCGCCGCTACGGAACGACCTTTTGTCTACTCATGCCGCAACTGCGGCTGAACAAAGCCTCTGCGACTAGCCTATTCTACGAATGGTAGGAGGCCGTTACCACCGCAGTTTAGTCAAAGCAGCATCGCTCAACCAATTCAATAGGGAAGGATACACGACTCAGACAACTAGTCATCGTCAATAGCGCAAAAAATCGAGGGCCCGAATGCAGGCGGCGACCCTAAAACTGATATCTCCTTGCCGCAGAACTCGGGTTTTCTCGATCTGTTACAAGAAAAAAGCACGGAGAAAACCGTTTACGCCTTACGTTCAAAAGGGGATGTATCACAGCAGGGGCTTGATGGTCCGTTTTATGCGGGATTCATTCCGTATTCTCATCGGCCTCGAGCATTTCCATCAAAGGCTTCTTGAGAATGAGGACGCGCCTTCCGACTCGCACGGCCGGCAGCTCGCCTGACCGCACCATCCGATATGCGGTCGTCCGGCTAATGCCTATAAGACGTGCGGCGTGTTCTACGGACAACGTCAGTGCCTCATCTTTATGGTGTTCTTTCGTCATAGTCGAACCTTACGAACAAAACTCGCTCAGTTACATAAATACGTAGTCCCAGTCGCGCCGCGGGCACTGATATCAATGCACGTCCCTAAACAGGAGCGTGCCGATGATGGTCATCAGAATGAAGAATCCGACAACGACGCCGAAGTCGAGCGTGAGGGGGTAGGCGTGCAGTCCGGTAACGGCGTACCGCAATGCGTCAACGGCGTACGTGAGCGGATTGATATCAACCAGCGCTTTCATCCAGGCGGGCAGCGACGTAACGGGGAAAAGCGCGCCGCTCAGGAAAAAGAGCGGCAAGGCCAGGAAGACCACCACCACCTGAAAACCCTCGATGCTCCCGACCCGGGACGCGAAGCTCATCCCCAATCATGTTCTCAGCCGACTATCCCTATAGCTCGATCGCGAGGCACGTGCCTTCCTTGACCAACTCCCGGTGAGCCCAGCCGATAAGGAGCCGATTGCGCAGGGCAACGCGGAGCGCCTTCTGCGACTGTGAAGGGCGGGAAGGACGTGCATGACCCTGGCTGCTAGCTTAATCTGCCCGGCCAAACGCGGTTACCGAACAGCATCGCTTCAATATCGTGCTACCGACTTAGTGCGGCATAGCACCGACGTTCGCCGAGTCCAGATGTAGCTCGGACATAGGACGTTAGATATTTCATCTCTGTATCTACAGATCCAAGGCAGCGACGTAGGTAAACCTATTATCGCCTGTCGTTCTAGCTGCTAAAGTCGTGATCGAAAAAGGTAGGAAAAATGCTGCTACGACTTTTTTGATGCGCTTGCGGAGCTTGTTTGTCACGGAACCATTTATCTGTTGAAGCTAGGTTAACATTCACATCCGAATAACAGCGAAGCTAGGACTGACGTCAGAAAAAAAGCGATTAAGCTAATTATAGGGCGTGGTTCATGTAAAAAACGAGGACGTTTCAAAGGACGAGACCTGGGTATGCTGGCTCAAATAATAAAAGAATAAGGGATCTGCAAGACGTTATGAGGCGTGCCATTCTAATATCAAAGGCGGTCGATGCGACAAGATTCAATCACAGGAATCTTTATTAAAAAAGCGCTCCTGGTTGTACTTTTTAAAAAAGGTGGCAGCGACGCTGCCACCTACCGAAAGGAGGTAATATAGACGGCGAATTCTGTTTGTGCACTGAAACATGCTCGCCCCGTGGCCTCCTGACCGCAGAGAAATAACAGAGAACTCCGAGGTTATGTCGAAGCCACGGAGCGCTGCATAGACGCCGGGATCGTAACGGAGAATGGATTCTTTATAGATGCCGAATCGGGCTATTTCATCTTTGTGGGGGTCTGAGGAGAAAATACTAACATGTTTGGCCTTTCATACACCATGACGTTAAGGAGATAATCCCCTGCTAGATGAGGAAAGACAGGATACTGGAAGCGCAAGCTCGAAAGCACTAGCGAGATAGAAGTGAAAGGCCAAATCGCGGAAGAGCGACCTCGCTTACCTTAAATTAACAAAATTTGCGACAAAAAAAGCCCTCCCAGCAGCAAAAAAACACAAGAAAATGAGGGAGGTATCTCCACAAGGTTGAAAAAGAAGGTGTTCCGTACGGCGCACCAGCCTACTTAATCTTCACTCGCGTTCTCTTTTCCACCTCAATGGGCTCCTTCTTCGGGATTTTTACCTCGAGCACGCCGTTATTGAACGTTGCCTCTGCCTTATCCGGAAGAACGTCGGCAGGGAGATCGAGCATCCGGCGGTACGACGCGGAGCCGCGCTCGCGGTAAACGTACTCCTCCTCCTTGCGTTCCGTTTCGGTGCTCGATTCGGCGCTTATCTCGATCCGTTCGGGGGTAAGGTTGATCTCGATATCCTCCTTTTTGACTCCGGGCATGTCTGCCACCACCTGGAGGGCGTCGCCAAGGTCAAGGACGTCCACGCGGGGCTGTCTCAAAGTTGGCATCTGCCAAGGCAATATGCTCTCCAAGGTGTCCTCCATGTTGGCGTGGAACGTGTCGAGCATGCGGTGCATATTGGCGAATGGGTCGCTCTTCCAGTAGTCTTTCGGCGTGACTCTCTTCTCTTCTCTTTTTTCGTCCGTCATAGTGTCATCAAATTAAGTAGCGTACGGGGATAAGGCATACGCAAGGAAAAAACAGATCACGAATGAGAAACACGCTACGCTACCGGAACCCATTCAAAGTTGCCACGAGCATTGCGCTGAGTGGGCGGAGAAGTTTGCGCTGCCCGCAAAACGACAAGCGTAAGGGTATCGGTTGTGCAAGTTCAAACGCAAGAACCAAGGCAGCGAAATTGGCGCGAATTGATCGTTACCTATTGAAGTGCGTTTGGCGCTCGCCGCCTGAAATGACGGCCAATTTGAGGGAGTACTGACGTAATAACGTAAAGGAGCTACTATCTAGGGCGGTTATGTAAAAAAACGAGGTGTCAAGAGAACGAGACGGGGGATGCCGGCCAAAGCAACAACCCCGACCCGTGCAGATTCTCAACAAGGGCTTGTTAAACGTCTCCAGATTTAAAGTTTGGGATTTCCTTCTTGTTTTTCTGCGGTCGCTTGCTAGCGGGAGACGAGAATGAACGAAACCGGAAATTCGTGAACGGCTCGAGCGTGACCCTTGCACGGGCCCGTATGGAACACAGTCCTGACTTGGAGACGACGTCGATGCGTGTAGTGGCAGCATCGGCCGATACGACGAGAGCAAGGATGATTGAACAAGAACCTGCTTTAACGGGCGGCGACGCGGAGTTCTTAGTCAGTATGCTTGCAGAAGAGCAAGACCAATGCGGTCTTGCTCTTGGCAATCCCGCCTTTGCGTCCCTCAAAACGTGGGCTCTATGCTGGCTGAACGTACGCTTGCAAACGATCATGCATTCGATCAGTCTTCCGCTAGTCTAAGTCATCCAAATAGGCTTGCTCTCCTCCCAACACGTCTCTAATTCTTTTATGCGTCTTCCCACGGCGGCGATTCGTTCGTCGTTCGTGTTCACACTTCTGCCAGTGTCACAAAAATCCAGGCCATCCATGTGATCGGCGGAATCACGCATCGGTGGCGTCGCCGAGCACGAAGTTCCCCTCTGATGGTGGTAAAATGAACGGGCGTCAAAAACGGAAAGCGATAAGCAGGATAGTTTATATTGACAGGACGCCTCTACTATCACATGGGCATATTATCGGACCTCATCGTCGTGGCAGTCGTTTTGGTGATCGTGCTTCTTGCCATCATTATCATCATCCATTTGCTCCCGCTTTTAATCTTGGTCGCGCTCATCCTCCTTGTGGTATGGCTCCTTTTTTTTCGACGCCGTCCACCGCGAGCTGTCGCGGCAGCTTAAACGATTTCATCAGGAGCGAAAAGAGGTGCCATGTCGTCTGTCCTCTTCCTGCGAACTATTAACTAGTCGATTGGTCTTTGACAGCCCGCAGTGGAATCAATCACATCACCATCAGCTAGCTGTTAACTGTTAATAACTATCCAATATTCCGTCGGCAGCTCGCAGATTTGTGTAATGGCGAGTAAAAAAAGCAAAACAGAATCACTGTTAGCTCAAGCCATCTGCTAAGTCTTAATCTTATGCGGAGTTGGTGCTTTACAGTGCTGCTCGACGCCTTGGCTGGACCTAAAGCCCCTCTAAATCCAGTTTACGCTTCTTAAATTCCCTTTTAGTAAAAAGTAACGTGTACTGTTTTATCTTAATGGCGCTCGAGATACGCTCTACCACGTTTAGGCACTCACTTTTTGAGTGACCGTGGATCATTGTGTAGACGTTATACCTCCATTCAGGGTAACTCACTCGTTCATACCCGTGACTTACCTCTGTTAGATCCTGTATTACCTGCTCAAATTCATCAATCCGCTCTTCGGGGATTTTCCAAGCTACGAGGACGTTTGACGAGTACCCTACCTGATCATGTCTCACTACTGCACCATATCGCCTTATGACGCCATCAGCGATCAAGGAATGTATGACCGCTAACAGCCCATCTTCTGTTATTCCGAGCTCTTGCGCAAGTGTGAGGAACGGCCTCCTCTCAATTGTCAAACCGTGGTGCAAGCAGCGTATTATTCGATTGTCTGCTTCGTAATTGCTCTTCTCGTACACGTCTTATAGCTTAAAATTCGTTTTTAGCTTGAGAACTCGCTTAACTGGGACTACGATCGAACCTTGGGGGTGTATTTTCGCTTTTATTTCGTCAAGCGTAGACGCAAGCCCTTCTGCAGATGCCGCGGTCAGGGTAAACCAAATATTGTACTCGCCGTCTCGCTCGTAATTGTGCGTTACGCCCGCATACGAGTCGATAATTTGAGCAGCGCTATCGACTTCGTGTTCGGGAACTCTTATGGCAACAAGGGTGCTTGCGAGTCCGATCATGTTTGAATTAAAGATAGGGCCGATCTCCCGTATCACGCCATCTGCTTTTAGCCTTCGAATTCTGGCGAGGATCTCTTCTTCAGGAGCGTCGAGCCTCGCTGCGAGCTCTTTAAATGGTTCTTTTGCTAGCGGGAACTCGTACTGCAGCAAGTTTATCAGTCGTGAGTCGATCGCGTCAAAGCCTCTCAGTTCCACGCACCACCACAATACGGGTCGTCACCAAGATAATCACCGCTCATTGCGAGCGCTCGTGCCCGGCAGCCCCTGCACGTGCCTGAATAACGGCACGCTTTGCACGTCCCGGTAAAAGCTGAGGGTTTGCGCAGTGACGCTAAAATAGAGGAGCTATCCCAGATCTCGCTAAAGCTCGTACCTCTTACGTTTCCCACAGGCACCGGAAAATACCCGCAAGGTTGGACCGTGCCGCTGCTCGTCACGAAGACGTAACTTAAACCTGCAAGGCATCCTTTACGGCACTCTTTTAGCCGGTATTGGGGAGTACACGTTGGTCGTATGCTAAGAGCCCCGTTCCGGTCACGTTCATCAAGCCATTTGAGTGTTTCATAATAGTCAGACTTTGAGACGAGATCTGTCACACGGCCTCTGCCAGTGGGCACAAGCGCGAAGACGTGCCACGCCGATGCGCCGAATTCACACACCATTTCATAGATGTGAGGGAGCGACGTTACGTTAGCGTTAGTGACGGTGGTATTGATCTGAACCGTAATGCCCGCCTGTTTCAAAGCCTTAGCCCCATTAAGTGCTTCGCGATACGCTCCACGCACGCCTCGTAAAGAATCGTGGGATTGAGCATCTGCACCGTCAATGCTAACAGACGCTATAGTAAGACCCGCGTCTCTCAGCTTTTTTGCCCTCTTTTCGTCGATTAAAGTCCCGTTTGTTGCAAGCGCGGCTCTCACGCCAGACGTTGCAGCGTGTTCTATCACGATGTCAATATCCTTTCGTAAAAGCGGTTCCCCGCCGGTAAGGATGAGGAGCGGGTGAAACGTTGAAAGTTCGTCGATAAACGTGCACGCTTCATCAGTGGTCAGCTCTCTGGTGCCACATCGTTCGCTTCTTTCCGTTGGTCCTGCATCTGCCTTGCAGTGGCCACAGGCAAGGTTGCATTCGCGTGCGACTTCCCACGCCACGACGGCGGGCATCTTCACGTACTGCCACCTCGAATAATTTCATCGCTCAGGTAGCAGCTTGGATCTGCTCCCCAGAGGTCGCCCATTCTGGATGCTCGCACCCTGCAGCCACCGCATAGCTCTACATACCTACACGTGCTGCAACGCCCCCTAAGGTGCGATTTTTTGTCGCGTAACATCAAAAGGAGTTCATTCTGGCTGTTCCATATGGCACTCAAGCTACTCTGTCGTACATTGCCCATCACGCCCTCCCAAAACTGGCACGGCCGTACGTTTCCATTTGGATCGATGTTGACGATCTTCTGTCCTGCAGAGCAGCCCCCGTGTGCTGTTAGGAGGGACGTCACAGCGCTCTTATCGGCACCTTCGACCGAATTCAATATGTAGATGCCATCTGCGTGATTATCGGTGGTGAGTACCTCGATGCCGTGGTCTGCAAGCGTTTTAGTTCTTTGGATGAGGTAGTCCACTATCTCAACTCGCATCTCGTTAGTGATGTCCATCTCGGCACTCGCCCTCCCTGCGTACACGAGATGATACAAGCAAAAGCGGGGGATCTGGTGCCTAATAAGCAGATCAGTAACTGCAGGCAGGTCGCGGGCGTTGTGTCGGTTGACCGTGAATCGTATGCCTGTTTTTATGCCCGCATCTCTCGCGTTTTTCAGTCCTTCAAGAGCTTTTTTAAATGCTCCCCTTTCATTTCTGAATCTGTCGTGCGTAGCTTCCACCCCGTCAATACTGACGCCGACATAAGAAACGCCCGCTTCCGCGATGCTTCCAGCGTAATCTTGTGTTATAAGGGTTCCATTGGTCGAGAGGCCAACTCTCAATCCTTTGGAAACAGCATATGCACAGAGCTCAACGGTATCGCGTCTTATGAGCGGTTCGCCTCCAGAAAAAAGCATGACAGGAGGGTGCAAGGTTGCCGCATCATCTATGAGCTTTTGCGCTTCATCGGTGTTCAGCTCATCGGAAGCAGCTGCGTCAGCCGCATCAATATAGCAGTGCGGGCACGCAAGGTTGCACTTTTTTGTAACGCTCCATACGATGACCGGTCCATAGTTCCGAGCATAATGGAGCTGTTGACTTGCTTTGATTGGACGTGACGAGTCTACAGTGGCGGTGCTGAGTAGCAGGTTTGTGCATCCTATCATCTACTATAACCGTACAGACCATCCGCTCGTATTAATAGTTTAGTAGCACACGGCGCGTTGAGATTAGTTCCGGCGCACTGACAACAGATTCTGATGCCCGATTAAGTTTTTCGCTGCATGTTCGTAGTATCGGATGCTAGCTGTGACGAAAAACTACTAGACCAAGCTGCACAGACTCTCTTCAAGATCAACGTGGCAAAAGAGAGACTTACGCTAGCCGAATTGGTGACTTTGTTGGTAAGAAAGTCGTAGTCATTGGCGCGGCTTCCGGCATAGGAAAGGCAACCGCTCTACGATTCGCGGAAGCTGGCGCATCTGTGTTACTATTAGACGTTAACGCGGAAGGATTATCCGAAACGGTTGGCTGTTTGGAAACCGCCCATTGCCAGCACCCTATTCATGAAATTGACCTCGCAAACAAGAAGAAGATCGATCAGTTTTGGTTGAGCCTCCACTCAGAAAGCCCGCCGGATATTCTCGTAAACAACGCCGGTGTTTATCCGATGGAGGGCTACTTGAACGTCGATGAGGAATTCCTAGAAAAAGTGTTCAGTGTCAATATGAACTCCGCCTTCTGGATGTGTCAGAACTTCATTAGGTTGAGAAAGGAAAAAGGTGGCATCATCGTCAATGTCTCTTCCATTGAGGCAGTTCTGCCGTTCAAAAAGGACATGGCGCACTATGGCATGAGTAAGGCTGGCGTTATCGCGCTCAAGAGATCGCTCGCTCGAGATTACGGAAAAAGCGGCTTTCGGGTCAACGTCGTTCTTCCTGGCGCCATCAGAACAGCAGGGACGAGGTCGTTAGTGAAAGATGCCATTCTCAACGTAAAGCTTGATCTCGTCAAGAGCGGATATGATTTTCAGCAAAGGCTTGCTGTTGGACGATGGGGTGAACCAGATGAGGTCGCGAAAGTCGTTCTTTTTCTTGCGAGTGATTTGGCAAGCTATGTTCAAGGCGCACTCGTGCCAGTTGACGGGGGTTTTCTTTCGTCCTAGGAGCACGCTCTAAAGTTGGAGAGCACAACTGATACGAACATCAAAATCGGAAAGCTCGTGCCGTAGGCATCAGTTGCTCAGAATGTGAGTGTGGACAGTAGTTCCTGCTGTGCGAGATGACGAATGTTTTGAGATTGAACGCGAAGGAAAAGGCGCCCCTCATCGTGATGGGGCATGCTGCGCGAAACAAGGGCACGTTTTAACACCGAGTAAAGAAGTTTTAGACCCAGTCGCGAAACTCGAGCCGATGCCCGTGGGGATCATCGCGCTAGTGGCCAAGGTCCTGCTCGTCACGCATCACAATCTAGTAATAGGTAACGGAGGATGGAGCGCATGATCGCCTACCCGATCTTCGTATGGGCGCTCGGGTTCGGAGGATCCCTAATGGGGGCAAAGTGACCACGCCTCTGCCGAAGCGGAGAGCTTCATATGTGATGGGTTTTACGATACGACAAGGGCCGTGGCACGATTCTCGCCGTGCAGAACTGTGAAAAACTTGGTTAGGCTTGCGCGTTAACGTGCTTAGAGCATCTAACCGTCAAACGTCCTCATCACGTCACGAGCTCTTTGGCCGCGCGTCGAATGTCGCTGCCGCGCATGCTGGTGATCGGCCAGCTGATTAAGGCACGCTATTCTGGATCTAAGGGGCCTTTTTGATCGGGCTTGGATACAAGAATGGAACTTCGATGGGCTCAAGCTCGTGAAAGGCTGACCCGGGGCACGCGCTACGATACGACAAAGTATTAGTGCTGGCGATGGGCAATCGTGCATAAACGAGCCGATGCGCACCGCGGCGATAATCCAAGGTGTCTCCCGGCGGCGAGCAGGCCAGCCATTATTCAGAAGCGAAGAAAGCGGCTGCGGACGAGGTTTTAGAGAACGTACGGAATAAGGCGTTTTGTTCTGTTCGCGTATGCTACGTATTCATCGCCAAGCTTCGATGTTAAAATCTCCTCTTCCACGTGAATCCGGTAGCCGAAGGCTACGCCGAAAAAAGCTATGAGTACGAGCACAGCCCCCCACGACTGTAGCACGAACCCCAGTCCGACCATCGTGAGGAGTGATCCTGTGTATGCGGGATGGCGTACCAGCCGATACGGGCCGCTGTTCACTACCGCCTGTCCCTCTTGAACGCCAACCGTCCGCGAGAAATAACGTCCCAGCACCGCAATCGACCACTGTCGAAGCACAATACCCGCGATCATCAGGCCGATCCCGAGATAGAAAACCCAGCTTGGCAAGGACGCAATGCTGGACGAGGCAAAGAAGAAGGCGATCAGAAGGGACACAAGCATGCTCAGTGATATTAGCGGGCGGGAACTCTTGTCTTCATATCTAATCGGGGCGCCGCGGCGACGCGAGCGCGGGATAATGCCCCCGACCACGAGTTCGCTCAACAGCCACAACGCGTACACTGCAAAGAATATTGAGGCTGCAATAGTCGTTGGGAATAGTTCCGCAAAATAGACCATCTATCTCTACTGACCTGTCGGATCCTCCTTCAATATGCCTTTATCGCTTTATTCAGTCGCTTGTCCGTTCCCACCGACTGCCTGTTCGTGGAGCATACGTCATAGAAACTGCGGTGAGGAGTAATAACTCATTTCTTGTCGCGGTTAGCGCGCATGCCGACGTCATTTTCGCCGCCAGAGGTAATTGACACTATCTGTCCCGCGACAGCACGTTGCAGACGGCGCACCAGAATGCCAAGTGATAAGGCACTCAGCCGAACCTGCGAACAAGCGGAAGAAAAATCCATTCCCATTTCGGAGCGACGTATCTACGCTTAGGTCGCCGGGATTCGACCGCCTTAACCACTTGCTTTGCAATGGTGCGCGTGTCTTGTAACTCGCGCTTCATGAGTCGCTCTCCCGCTTCTTGGACGTATTCCATGTGATCCTTATAGAGACCATTTACGTCCATCCACTCGTATTGTTTCGCCAGGTTTTTTTGATTGAAGCCTGTGTTATAGCCCCCAGGGTTGATGATAACCACTTTGATGCCAAATGGTTTCAGTTCTGTTCGCAAAGAGGAGGCGACACTTTCGAGGGCAGATTTTGTCATGGCATATGGCGCATAAAATGGCATAGGAATAATGCCTGCCATTGAGCCCATGAACACAATCCGTCCCTCACCGGTTGCGATCATCCGAGGCAATACTTTCTGCGTCAGTCGTAGCGTCGAAAACAAATTTGTTGCGAAGACGGCGCTTATTCGCTGAGGGTCTATTTCGGCCAACGGGCCGGAATCGCCGATAGCAGCATTGTTGATTAAGACATCGACATCCCACTCATCGACTTTGCTGACGTCGTTCATCGCAGTGATGTCGAGTTTGTCGACCACAAAGTTCTCACCAAACGACGCCAAAACAGCTCTCAATTCATCGATTGAGTTCTCCTTGTGAACAGTTGCGTAGACTGTATGCCCCCTCTTAAGCAGCCTCCTCGCGACATCCAGCCCTATGCCGCCTCTGCATCCTGTGATAAGAACATTTGCCATAGTCGCCTATCATCTCGTTATTTGTGTAGCTTGCCTTAAGGATACTGACCGCCTGAGCGCAGCGCGAAAATGAAGATCGCGTATGCTCCCCGGCCTGGCGCGCAGTGACACAAACGCACCGTGACGCGTTTCGAGACAAAACACTCTCACGCTTTCCCGCAAGCCCGGTCTCAGAGGCCTAATGAAACTACTCTGAGCACAGTAGCTCGGAGGCGAACGTTATGACAAGGAGCGCAACGAGCATGAAAAACGGCGCCTGTCAGTATACACCTCATTCGGCTGCGTCAACACGACTAACGATCCGAACTGCTACAAGTGGGCGACCGCCTCGCTAACGACGTGAAGGCGTGGGGCGAAGGCACCGAAGAGCTTGAGTAAACGACTCCAAACCTTGTGGCCTATCCGCAAGTCTCAGGCTAGCTTGGAGATTATTTTCGGCTTAAACGTTTTCTTTTTTCGGGACGAATATTCGAGACCAAAAATCGACCCTGGGCGGGTAATCGCAACGTCAGCAGTTCGACTTGCTTTTGCTGGATCTCTTTATCGGCTTTCAATTCGAGCGAGTGGTCCTTCTCAACTTGTAGTGCCGCTTCGAGGCTTGCTTTGTCTCTTTCCAGGAGTTCAACGTGATGCTGGAGGTCAGTAACAACCGTTTGGTGCGCAGATTCTAATTTCCGCAGCTGTTCTATCAAAGCCCTGTTGCGTTCTCCAGATTTTTTCAAATCAGCATCTAGATTCCGTGTAACACTTTCAAGTTCTTCGAGCGAATTCTCCAGCTGTTGTATGCTCGCAGAACGGTCTACCTCGAGCTGCCGCGTTTGCTTCTTACTGTCGGCGCGAATTTGCTGTATCTCAGCATCATGCTCAGCGATAAGTTTTTCAATTTTTTTCTCGTGTTCGGCGCGAACGCGCTCCACTAGATTTGCGCTTTCCGTACGCTGATTCTGGACTTGCCTTTCGTATTCCGCGCGTTGGAGCTGCAATGCCTTCTCAGAATTGGATTGCAATGCTTCCATTTCACGTCCGTAGTCTGCCAGTGTTTTTTTTCTGTGCGTGGCGCTCTTCGACCATCTGGGCTAGGAACGTGGAGAGTGATTTGCCCTCAGTAGCAGCTTGCTCTTTCAGAAGCAATGCCAAGTCAGAGGATAATGCAACCGAATAACGAATCTTTCCGTTCCTTTGCGTCATTTACACTGTTAATTTGCTCTTCTCTATCTGGGCTAAGCTGCTGCAAATATGAATAAAATTGCGGCACAAAATATACACAGAGCTCATTTTTGCAGCATCTTATTAATTCTTTAAAGGATATAAATAATGTGTGACAAAAACGCTGCAGATCTGCGAAGAGCAGCGAATCACTGAAAAGTAATTGCAGCTTAGTGCTGCAGTTTACCGTTCGACGTCCGTCGATCCACTTGAACGCCTTAGCACAGTATCCACGGTGCATTCAACCGAAGCTTTTATAGGTTCTTCTGACACGTTCTCAGGCGTTTAGTGTCTAAGAACATAAACAGGCAGTCATGCGCGTCGACAAAATCGCCTCATTTTCTGTAGTCATCCTTCTTGTTACCGTCTTATTCGCACGCGGTCCAGTCATTCCTGCGGCAGCGCAGTATGATATGATGCAATACCGGTATAATGCCGCGCACACCGGCGATTACAGCCCCGTTGCAGGGAGCAACACGTCGACTGGTCAGCTGGCGTGGAGCTTCACGACTGGAAGCGTTGTGCTCTCCTCTCCCGCGGTCTCCAACGGCACGGTCTACGTGGGAAGCGAGGATAACGACGTCTACGCCCTCAACGCCACCACCGGAGCGGAAGTTTGGAGCTTCACGACTGGCAGCGAGGTGTACTCTTCGCCTGCGGTCGCCAACGGCACGGTCTACGTGGGAAGCGAGGATAACGACGTCTACGCCCTCAACGCCACCACCGGAGCGGAAGTTTGGAGCTTCACGACTGGAAACGCCGTGCTCTCCTCTCCCACCGTCTCGAACGGGGTACTCTACGTGGGTAGCGACGACAACAATGTCTACGCCTTCAACGCCACCACCGGGGCGAAGCTCTGGAACTATACGACTCGTGCTGCCGTGCTCTCCTCTGCCGCCATCGCCAACGGCACGGTCTACGTGGGAAGCGAGGACAACAACGTCTACGCCCTCAACGCCACCACCGGCACCAAGCTCTGGAACTACACGACCGGCAGCGAGGTGTACTCTTCGCCTGCGGTCGCCAACGGCACGGTCTACGTCGGGAGCGAGGACAACAACGTCTACGCCCTCAACGCCACCACCGGCACCAAGCTCTGGAACTACACGACCGCAGGCGGGGTTTATTCATCCCCCGCCATCG
>Ga0187784_10000645_pt1 | contig 26010 bp, 33 predicted proteins | sample 1015_SJ02_MP15_2_FD_132964 | JGI IMG/M metagenome (GOLD analysis project Ga0187784, IMG submission 132964) | Tropical peat soil microbial communities from peatlands in Department of Meta, Colombia - 1015_SJ02_MP15_20_MG | ecosystem: Environmental > Terrestrial > Soil > Wetlands > Peat | place... | reverse complement strand
TTGATCGGGCAATATCAGTCGAAAGAAGGGAAGGTCGAACTCGAAATCATCTACCCCTTTGACCTTGCCACAGCAAACATGGTCTATCCCTTCCCAGGATGGAAGTAAAGTGAGCAGCGGGGGTTATCGATCAATCGGGCCCCCGTTTTAAATCTTAGCTCGTCTTGAATTCGGTTGCTGTGAAATTCCAAATTCCAAGCACCAAGTTCCAAATAAATTTCAATCACCAAGATTCGAAATGAACAAGTTTCCGTCATCGATACTTGAAATTTGGAATTTGTTTGGGGTTTGTGATTTGGAATTTGGGATTTAAATAATTTTTTGCCTTGGCTCTTATGATTCTTCTCGACGCGCTTCTTCAGGGAATCTTGATGGGGCTTCTTTTTGCCCTGGTTGCCCTCGGTCTCACGATCATCTTTGGCATGATGGACATCGTCAACTTTGCCCATGGCGAGTTCTTGATGATCGGAATGTATACCACTTACTGGACAAGCCTCCTCCTCCATATCGATCCCCTGATCACCCTTCCGGCTTCCGCCATCGTGGGAATGCTTCTTGGATTGGCATCCTATTATTGTTTGGTAAAATACTTACTCCGAGGTCCGATGATTGCTCAGCTCTTCGGAACCTTCGGCCTGATGCTCTTCTTAAGATATCTGGCCCAATTCCTTTTTGGCATCGATTACCGGATCATCCAAAAAGGTTTGCTCGTTGGAAAGACCCTCTCATTGGGCCCCTTCAGACTTGATTGGACAAAGCTCTCCGCAGCCATATTGAGTCTGATTGCATTTCTGGTCGTCTACTACCTTCTTCATCGAACCAAACTGGGGAAAGCCCTGCGCGCCACGGCACTCAACAAGGAAGCGGCCAATTACATGGGGATCAAAACCGATCGGATGAATGCCCTTGCCTGGGTGATTGGCGGAGGAACCGTCGGCATTGCTGGAGGTTTGATCGTCAATTTCTGGTATGTCTATCCTACCGTGGGCCTCCTCTTCGTGATGATCGCCTTTGCATCGGTGGCCATGGGCGGATTCGGGAGTATTAAGGGAGCTTTCTTCGCGGGAATCCTGATCGGGATCATCGAGATGTTATTCCCAATGGTCGGTCATTTCACCGGCTGGGATTTCTTCGGTCCCCATTTTAAATTCACCGTTGTCTATTTTGCCTATTTCATCATCGTTGTTTTGAGACCTCAGGGATTGTTTGGATGGAAAAAATAAGGGACGCCTTCGACTTCGGAGATTTCTCAAAACCAGAGAAAGTTGGGTTTGCCATTTTCACCCTTCTCCTTCTCATCTTTCCCTGGCTCGGCGTAGGATCCTTTGTTAAGGCCGTGGCGATCCAGTTCCTTCTTTTCTCCCTTTTCGGAATGGGATGGAATACGATCGGTGGTTATGGGGGTCAGGTGGAGCTGGGCAAAGCTCAGTACGTTGGGATCGGAGCCTATACCGTCGCTCTGACCATGGTGTGGTGGAAGATTCCTTTCTGGGCCGCAATGCCAATCGGCATCCTCATTGCCATTGGATACTCCTTCATTATCGGGTATCCTCTTTTCAGGTTGAAGGGCCATTACTTTGCCATTGCCACCATCTGCACCTCCTTGGTGCTTCAAGACATTTTTATCAACTGGAAGCTGGTCGGGGCTGCGAAGGGGATAGAACTTCCCATCCATGAGCACCCTGATTTTCTCTATATGCAGTTTAAGTCGGATACCTATTATTTTTATTTCATCATGGCCCTCTTTTATACCGCCATTTTCTATATGAACTGGTTTCGGAAATCGAAATTGGGTTATCAACTCCGGATGATCAAGGAGGATGAAGAGGCTGCAGAAAGCCTGGGCATAGATGCCCGGTGGTGCAAGATCAAGGCCTACTCCATCGCCTCGGCTTTTGTGGCTGTCGGAGGCGGATTCATGGCTGTTTACAACCTCTACATCGATCCCTACTCTGTGATGGATCTGGACCTCTCAATTAAAATTGCTTTGATGGCCATGTTAGGAGGAGCGGGTTCCATGTGGGGACCGATCATCGGCTCAGGTTTTTTAGTCCCTCTTGATCGCTTTCTCGGAAGCTGGCTGGGTGCTCAGAAAGGGTTGATCGGCGTTGACTTTATGATTTACGCTGCGCTGATCATGGTTGTCTCTGCCTATCAACCTCAAGGAATCTGGGGCATCATTGAGCAGTTTCGGAAAAAATAGCAACCGACCATTCCTTCTTCGAGGTTGTGTTGCCGCTCTAAGACTTTTCCACCCGACAGTCTCTCCCTCTTGGTACATAGTCTCTAAGGAGGTGGGGGGGTGGATAAAGAAGGTGCGTTTAGGCATGGCATTTCTTGAAGTGATCGATCTGGTCAAAGACTTTGGCGGTGTGGTGGCCAACAACCATGTCTCCTTCCAAATCAATGAAGGTGAAATGATCGGTTTGATCGGTCCGAATGGCGCGGGCAAGACGACGCTCTTTAATTGTATCGTTGGTTACCACAAGCCCGATTCCGGGAAGGTGATCTTTAAAGGAAAGGAGATCACTGGATTCAAACCCTTTATGACCAACCGGGAAGGGATCGGGAGGACGTTCCAGATCACAAAGGTAACCACAGGAATGACAGTCCTTGAGAATGTGATGGTTGGCGCTTATTGCAGGACCGATGATCGAAATCTTGCAAAAGTGGAGGCCGCTGCCATTCTGGGATTTATGGGGTTGGATAGCGTGAAAAGCTATCATCTTAATGAATTGCCAATCGCAGCCCAGAAAAAAATAGGGCTGGCGAGGGCCGTTGCGACCCAGCCCGAACTCTTGATGCTGGATGAAGTGGCCTCTGGCCTCAACCCTAAAGAAACTGAAGAGATGGTGGATCTTTTGAAAAGGATTCACAAAGAAAGGAAGACGACCCTGTTTCTCATCGAGCATGTGATGGAGGTGGTTATGCCTATCTCCCAAAGGGTCGTCGTCCTCGATAGCGGTGAAAAAATTGCAGAAGGATTGCCGAAGGATATTGTGAAGAACGAACGGGTGATTAAAGCCTATCTGGGGGAGAAGTATGCTAAAGGTCTCTGAGATCGAAGTCCGATACAGCGGCGTCCCCGTCATTCACAACGTCTCCCTTGAAGTGAACCAGAGAGAACTGGTCTCCGTGGTCGGCGCAAACGGCGCGGGGAAATCGACGCTTCTCAAGGCCATCGCAGGCGCCGTCCATTGCTCCAAGGGTTCCATCCGGTTTGAGGATCAAGAGATCTCTCGTCTTTCTATATCCGATATCGTTCATATGGGAATCACCTATGTCCCGGAGGCCCGTTTAATTTTTGGACCTCTCACGGTTGAGGAAAATTTGGAATTGGGAGCCTACATCATCGATGATGATGAGGCGGTGAAAAAGAATTTGGAATATGTTTATCATCTCTTCCCCCGGCTGGCCGAGAGACGTCCCCAGCAAGGAGGGACCCTCAGCGGCGGAGAACAGCAGATGCTCGCCATTGGAAGGGGATTGATGTCCAACCCGAAGCTTCTCATGCTCGACGAGCCCTCCTTAGGTCTGATGCCGAAACTTGTGGATGAAATGCTGGAGGCCGTGGCCAAATTGAAAGATTCAGGGAAGACGATTCTCCTCGTCGAACAAAATGTTCGCGAATCCCTCGAATTGTCCGACCGCGGCTATGTCCTTCAAACCGGACGGACCATCCACCAGGGAACCGGCAAAGAGCTCCTCAACGCCGAGATCATCAAGAAAGCCTTTTTAGGATTGTAATAGCTTAAGTGCCCGCAGTGAAAAACCTAATTAAAATAATTTTTGATTGATGAAGATACGATTCGAGGAAACAGAGACCAATTCCGTTGAATGGCCCAAAAATGCGGCTTCCCCCCCTTTTTTAGGTCTTTGTCCCCGCCTAAAAGTCGAAGTCAACCTTTTTTCTTGACATTTCTTTTTGAACTTAATAATATACATGACCATCTCTATACTAAATGTTTAGTATGGAAACAGCCGATGAGAAATCTTGCGACAGCTAAAAAGCTCCAGCCGAACGATACAGCGCACCGAATTTTGATTCAAGCCATGCGAATCTTTTTGGAGAAGGGCTATCATGGGACTTCAATCGATGATATCACTCGAGCAGCCAAGTTGACCAAAGGAGCTCTTTATTGGCATTTCAAAAGCAAAGAGGATCTGCTCAAAAGAATTGTCAAAGAATATGAAAAACGATTCTTGGATGGGATGATTCAGGCCGTGAATGAGGTGAAAGGAAGCATTCCTGATAAGATTGAGAAATACTTTCGGTACAACGCGGGTTTTGCTTACTACAATCGAGAATTGTGTGTTTCCTTTGAAACATTAGCCGCAGAACTCATTGGGGCTCATCATGGCATAGAGGCCGAATTTAGAAGGATCTACAGAAAGTATCAGAAATTTTTATCGAACTTAATTGTTCAGGGGAAAAAAGAAAAGGTCTTTAAGAGGGAGATTGACGAAAATCTTGCTGCACTGGTCATTATCGCATTCCATGTCGGTATCTTGCTCCAGTGGTCTATGAACAAGGATCAGATTGACGGCAGGGCGTATGTCAATACATTTGAAAAAATTATGCTCCAAGGGTTGATGGCATAAGCGAAGGGAGAAGGCGGTGGATTTTGAACTGACAAATCGGCAAAAACAAATACGGGCGGCTGCACGTGAGTTTGCTGAAGGAGAGTTTCCGGGGGTTGCTCGCGAATATGACCGCCGGGAGGAGTTTCCAAAGGACCTTTGGGAGAAGGCCTGCGGACTGGGATTTATCGGTCTCTTTCTCAAAAAAGAATATGGAGGCCTTGGTTTAGGGTTCCTTGAATTTGCACTGGTGATGGAAGAATTTTGGCGTGTGGATCCTGGATGCGGGAATATTTTGCTGACGGCCTTCGGCTCTGAATTGATTCAACTTTACGGCACGGACGAACAGAAACGGAGATACCTCCCGCCTCTTACAAAGGGAAAAGCGATTATGGGGACTGCCATCACAGAACCGGATGCCGGAAGCGATATCCTGTCCATTTTAACCTTAGCAAAAAGAGATGGGGATTTCTTTGTGATCAACGGATCGAAACAATTCATCACCAATGGAAGTATTGCCAATTATCTCGCCGTATTCTGTCAGGTGAATCCGGAGGTAGAATCGAGGCTCAAGAGGTTCGGGGTGATCCTTGTGGAGACAGATCGTCCGGGATTCAGTGCCTTAAAGATTACCGGGAAGATGGGTATCAGGGCGTCCGACACCGCGGAGATTCGGCTCAATGACGTGAGAGTTCCGAAGGAAAACCTCATCGGAATGAAAGAAGGAGAAGGGTTCTCACAAATCATGCAACTCTTCAACATCAACCGAGTGATCGCCGCCTCTCAGGGTGTCGGCGTTGCACAAGGCGCTCTGGATAAAGCCGCCCAATATGTGAAGAAGAGGAAACAGTTCGGGCAAGTCCTTGGTGCTTTTCAGGCAGTCCAATTCAAGATCGCGGAGATGGCTACCTGGGTCGAAGCAGCTCGGATCCTCTGCTATCAAGCAGCATGGATGCTCGATCATGGGAAGGTGGATCCCAAACTGATTTCCATCGCCAAATATTTAGCCGGAGAGATTGGAGTCAAAGTGACCAATGAGGCCCTTCAGCTCCATGGTGGATACGGGTATATCGCGGATTACGATATCGAACGCTTCTACAGGGATGCAAAGATTGTGGAAATCTACGAAGGGACGAAGGAGATTGAAAAGAATACGATTGCCCGTGAGTTATTAGGGAAGTTATGACTGAGGGCATTTTTAAAGAAATGAAAACCTATTTTTAAGGATCGAGAAAGGAGAAACGATGAAAGATGTTGTGATCGTGAGTGCGACGAGAACACCCATTGGAGATTTTGGCGGGTCATTAAAGGATGTCTCAGCAACTTCTTTGGCGATGGCGGTCATTGACTCCTCTCTTCAGCAGGCTGGTATCGAAAAGAGGTCCGTGGAGCAGGTAATCATGGGAAACTGTTTTGAACCGCTGGATCAAAATGTTGCGCGAATCGCAGCAGTCAAATGTGGTCTTCCCCTTGAGACGCCCGGCTTCACGATTGGGGTCAATTGCGCCTCCGGAATGCAGGCGATGATCTGTGGAGCCCAGGCGATTCGAGATGGGGATGTGGGTGTGGTTCTGACAGGAGGGGTTGAAAGCATGAGCAATGCTCCTTACATCCTTACGACGACCCGTTGGGGGCAGCGTCTTCAGCATGGGCAATTGATCGATATGCTATGGAGAGCTATGCAGGAGTACCCGATTGGTTCTGGAATGGGGCTAACAGCAGAAAATCTGGCGGAGAAGTATGGGATTTCGAGGGAAGAACAGGATCAGTTTTCGTTGATCAGCCAACAGAGAGCTTGTAAAGCGATTCAAAAGGGAAGGTTTAAGGACGAGATTACTCCTGTCCCCATCCTTCAGAAAAAAGGAGAGACAAAGATTGTTGATACCGATGAACATCCGAGACCTGATGCGACGCTGGAGAAGCTGGCTAAGCTGCCTCCGGCCTTTAAAAAAGGTGGAACCGTGACAGCAGGAAATTCATCAGGACTCAATGATGCCTCTGCGATGACTCTATTAATGTCGAAAGAGAAAGCGAAAGAAATGGGGCTAAAGCCTTTGGCCAGGATATTGGGTTATGCGATCGTCGGGGTGGACCCATCCTATATGGGGATCGGACCTGTTCCTGCCACGCAGAAGGTATTAAAAAAGGTAGGTCTTTCCCTCAAGGATATTCAGCTCATAGAAATCAATGAGGCCTTTGCTGCACAGTATTTGTCCTGCGAGAAAGAGTTAGGATTAAATAGGGAGATTGTCAACGTCAACGGAAGTGGCATTGCCTTGGGCCACCCTGTAGGGGCAACAGGATGCCGGCTGGTTGTGACGCTCATTCATGAAATGGCCAAGAGGAATCTTCATCTGGGGCTTGCTACCCTTTGCGTTGGAGGAGGGTTGGGGTTCGCCATGGTGATTGAGAGGGGGTGATGGGAATCATCTTAACAGGCTAAGAGGCTGTATACCATTTAGCTCACTCATTCTGTTTTGAAAGGAGGTTTGTATGAAGAAGAGGGTTAAAAGAGGTGTAAATCGAAGAGAATTCATAAAAGGAATGGGCGCATTGGGAGCTGTTGTTACCCTCTCTGGATTCCCTCGATTAGCCCATTCTGTAGAAGAAGTAAAGTTTGGTGTGGTTGAACCTCTGACCGGTCCTTTGGCTCCCCTGGGGTTGAGTGATCGAAGAGGCTATGAACAGGCAGTGGATGAGATCAACGCAACCGGTGGAATCAAGTCCTTAGGCGGTGCGAGATTAAGAATCATGCTCGGGGATAGCGAAGGAAAACCGGAGGTGGGAATGGCAGAGACAGAAAAACATATACAAAGGGGTGCCGTTGCCGTCATGGGAGCCTTTCAAAGTGCCGTCGTTTTTGCTACCACCCAGGTAGCTGAAAAGTATAAAACCCCTTTCATCGTGGGCGTTGGCGTAGCCGAGTCGATCACACAGCGCGGGTTTAAGTATACCTTCAGACCCATTGCTACCGATGCATGGCATATTCGGGATGAATACGAATATTTGGCCTATATTCAGAAAAAAAGGGGGATCAAGATAAAGAATATCGGGATATATTATGAAGATACCCTTTGGGGTCAATCCAGTGCAAAAGCCTGGAAAGGTTTGGCTGCGGACAAAGGGTATTCCATTGTAGCCGACCTTCCCTATCCTCATGCCACCTCAGACCTTACGGGTATTATTTCAAAGCTAAAAGCGGCGAACCCGGATGTGGCCTTAACGGTTGCCTACATCTCTGACGCCATTCTCTCAACAAGAACGATGAAAGATCTTGACTTCAACACGCAGGCCATCATTGGCATGGGTGGAGGACATCAAGATGATGCCTACATTAAAGCGTTGGGGAAATTGACAGAATACGTCTCTGTTTGTGAGAACTGGGAAGATGACTTGAAGATTCCTGGAGTCAAAGAGGCCAATGAGAATTTTATTAAGAGGAATGGCGTTGGAATGGACTGCGTCGCCTCCATGTGCTACACGTGTGTTTACGTGCTGAAGGATGCCCTTGAGAGAGCAGCCTCAACGGATCGTGAAAAAATACGGGAGGCTCTTGCGAAGACCAATTTGAAGCCAGGAGAAAAAGGGAACATCCAACCCTGCGCCATACTCTTTGGCGAGGACGGGCAGAATAAAGATGCGAGAACGGTGATTGCTCAGGTTCAAAATGGGAAGCGTCGTTCCATTTTCCCTGAAGAGTATGCTGCCAGCAGACCGATTTGGCCGATGCCCAAGTGGAAAGATCGTAAATGACCTGGTTTGGCTAGCTGCAGAGAGGGTAGGGATGGATACCAACATTTTGGCGCAAGCCATCATCAGCGGACTCCTCATGGGGGGAGTCTATGCATTGGTCGCAGTCAGTCTGAACTTGATCTTTGGGGTGATGAAGATCATCAATTTTGCTCATGGCGCTTTTATGATGCTTGGTATGTATTTCACTTATTGGGTTTCGATCTTCTTGGATATCCATCCCTATTTCTCATTACTCATCAGTATGTGTGCTCTCTTCGTGGTTGGGTTCCTCATCCAGTATGGTCTGATCAATCGGATCATCGAGGGGCCTGAACACAATCAGCTTCTTTTAACCTTAGGGATCGCCCTCTTCCTCGAGAACTTAGCTTTATTCCTATGGAGCCCGAACTATCGGATGGTACAGGTGACAACCTTAGCAGGAGCCATGCATATACACAAGTTGATGTTCAGTACTCCCCGGATGATCGCTTTTGGAGCGGCCCTTACGATGACCTTACTGCTCTACCTCTTCTTGACCAAAACCGATTCTGGAAAAGCAATTCGAGCTATTTCCCAGGATCGAGAAGGAGCACATGTGATCGGCATCCACAGGAAAATCATATATTCCGTCGCCTTTGGAATCGGCGCCGCCTGTGTCGCTGCTGCAGGCACCATGATCACCCCCTTTTTTTATATCACCCCTACGGTCGGCATGGTCTTCGTCATTACAGCCTTTGTGATTGTCGTCCTGGGTGGGCTGGGAAGTTTTTGGGGAGCATTTTTTGGAGCTCTCATTGTAGGAATCGCAGAATCTCTTGGCGAAGTTTTGCTTCCTGGCTCCTTGAAGCAAGTGCCCATCTATTCCATCTTCATTCTCACGCTTCTGCTCAGACCGAAAGGGTTGTTCGGGAAAAAGCATGTCTAGAAATGGAATTCCAAAGGTACTTTTCTTTTGGTTCGGCCTTACCTTGATCTCTATTTTGCTGCCCTTTTTACTCCCCTCGTATTTTGTTCATGTTCTTATCATGATTCTCTTCTACGGATATTTGGGAACGAGTTGGAACATCTTGGGAGGTTATGCTGGCCAGTTTTCTTTTGGGCACGCTGCCTTCTTTGGAATCGGGGCTTACGCCTCGACATTGGCCTTCGTCAATTGGAACATCAGTCCGTGGATTGGAATGGTCTTGGGGGGTCTTCTGGGAATGTTATTAGGACTGTTGATCGGCTCTCTTTGTTTCCATTATGGACTGAGAGGCCCTTACTTTGCCCTGGCGACATTAGCGTTCGCTGAATTGTTGCGTTTGATCTCTCTCAATCTGGATGTGACCGGAAAGGCGATGGGCATCCTCATTCCCCTTAAAGGAAATGCCCCCCTCTCTTTTCAGCATGAATCGAAGATTTTCTACTACTTTGTGATCTTACTGATGTTCATCGGTGTTCTCTGGGTTGCCCGGTGGATTGACACGGGAAAGATCGGCGACTATCTTGCCGCCATCCGGGAAGACGAGGATTCAGCCGAGGCAATAGGGGTCAATACATTTTCATATAAACTTTTGGCGATTTTGATCAGTGGCTTTCTCACTGCCCTTGGAGGAACCTTCTATGCCCAGTATTTCCTTTACATCGACCCACCGGTCACCTTCGGTGTCGACACCTCTATTGAAATTTTTTTGAGGCCCATTGTCGGAGGCGTGGGGACCGTCTATGGTCCCATCATCGGATCATTCGTCTTGGGCCCTCTGGGAGAGGTGACCCGGGGAATATTGGGTGGTTACCACGGGGTCCATCTGATGATTTACGGGGCCATTTTGGTTGGCGTGATCATTTTCCTTCCTAACGGAATCTACGGATGGTTAAGCAGTTTAAAGAAAAAACATTGAGACCCAAAATATGCCATCCTTGAAAATAGAAAATCTGTCCAAGTCATTTGGTGGATTGATGGCGGTCAACCACGTGACATTCGAGGTCGCAGGAGGGGAGATTCTGGGTTTAATCGGTCCAAACGGATCGGGCAAAACCACCCTATTCAACCTCATCTCTGGTTTTCTCCCTCATGATACAGGAAGCATTTATTTTGAAGGCGAGAGTTTAGTCGGCCTCAAACCCCATCAGATTTGCAAGAGAGGAATTGGCAGAACTTTTCAGATCGTCAAACCTTTTCCTCATCTGAGTGTGATGAGAAATGTGAGAGCGGCGGTGTTCAACCGGGGAAAAGAGATCAAGCAAGCAAATCGTCAATCAGAAAGCCTCCTTGAATTTGTGGGCCTATGGTTAAAGAGAAATGAACTTGCAGGCAGTCTCACCTTGGCAGAACGGAAACAGTTAGAATTGGCTAGATGTTTGGCCACCCAACCCAAATTTCTCCTGCTGGACGAGGTGATGGCTGGTCTAAACCCTGTCGAACAGAAGCAGATGATCGAGTTGGTCATCAAGATCAGGGAGGGCGGGGTCACCATCATCGTGATTGAACACACGATGCGAATCGTAATGACCATATCCGATCGAATATTAGTCTTATGCTTCGGAGAGATTATTGCGCAGGGAGGACCTCGAGAGGTTGCCCAGGATCCAGATGTCATTAAATCCTATTTAGGGGAGAAATATCGCTTTGTTTGATGTGAAACAAATTTCTGCAGGATACGGCGACATTCAGATCCTTCATACCGTTTCCCTGAAGATTGAAAGGGGAGAGATGGTATCCGTGTTAGGGGCAAATGGAGCAGGGAAGACGACGCTGCTCCTCACTCTTTCTGGAGTTCTACGGCCGACAGCGGGGGAGATTTACTTTTTCAATAAACGGGTTGATTGTTTAGAACCTCACCAGATTGTTAAACAAGGAGTGGTCCGGATCCCCGAAGGGAGAAAGATTTTCCAAGAAATGACCGTACTCGAAAATCTTGAATTGGGAAGCTATATCCGGACAGCCAAAATACATCGGAAAGAGAACTTAGTCAAGGTGTTTGCCATATTTCCCCGCCTCGAGGAGAGGAAGCATCAACTCGCAGGAACGCTCAGTGGCGGAGAGCAACAGATGTTAGCCATCGGCAGAGGCTTAATGACACTTCCCCGGATCCTCATGTTGGATGAACCTTCTTTAGGGCTTGCCCCTTTGATCGTCACGAACCTCTTTGAGGTGATCAAGAGGATTAACCAAGAAGGGATGACGATTTTATTGGTCGAGCAGAACATGCATCTCGCCCTCTCCACCGCTCAAAGGGGATATGTCATCGAGAATGGAAGAATTATTTTGGAAGGAGAGAGTGAGAAACTTTTAGGGGAGGATCATGTGAGAAAGGCTTATTTGGGGATTTAGAGGGAGGCCAAATGAAACGCTTGGGGAGTAAGATGGGCGGGGAGATCGTGGAGGAGGAATGGCCCGATTTTAGAGGGAGAATCTTTAAAAATAGGCCAAGGCATCTCGTCCAAATGTTGGAGAACACCGTCACCCGGTACCCCAACCGTATAGGGTTCATTTGCGATCATCAAAAATTAACCTTTGAGGAATTTAATCAAATCGTAAATAGAATTGCAACAGGGTTACAAAAATACCATGTCAAAAAAGGAGATCGTGTTTCTCTCCTTTTAGGGATCGGGTTAGAATTCCCATTATGTTTCTTTGCATTAATGAAATTAGGTGCGATTGCAGTCCCTTTAAATACACGATTCAAAGGGGAAGAATTGTCTTATGAGATCAATGATTCCGGAAGCAAAATGCTCGTGGTGGATCAAGAATATTGGCCATCGATTGCCGCTGTCCATAATGACTTAAAAACCGTTGAAAAAACATTCTTCAATGGATCAGGTCTTCCCAAGGGCGTTCTTCCTTTTGCTGAGTTGAGGGAAAGCCAAGAAGGGACATTTCAAAGAACAATCTTAGACGAAACAGATGATGCGATCATTATGTATACTTCGGGTACGACGGGGAAACCCAAGGGGGCCATTTTGTATCACCGGAGTCTTATCGCAACGGCCATGCATATCAGTGATTTTATCGCTTACGAGCCTGAAGATCGAGTCATTTGTGTTGTCCCCCTTTTTCATATCACGGGCCTTGCTCAAATTATGCTCTCCCATATCTTCAGCGGCATCCCTTGTGTCTATGTGAGAACGTTCAAGGTAAAAGATTTTTTGGAGATCATGTCTTCCGAAAAGATTACCAAGACCATCAGCGTGATTACTATCCTTTGGTTAATGATTCATCACCCTGAGTTCGACCATTTTGATTTTAGTTCCTACAAAGTAGCCATGTGTGGTGGGTCGCCTGCTACAGAAGAGATGGTCAAAGGGATTCTGAATAGACTTCCTCATCTTAAATTGAGCATCGGTTATGGTTTAACGGAGAGTGACGGGATTGCTTCAACCACACCCTATGAGGATACGCTTCGGAAGATTGAAGCGGCAGGTAAGATTCTCCCGCTGGTGGATGCAAAAATTGTGGACGAAGAAGGAAAAGAATTGCCCCCCAACGGTGTGGGTGAGATTATTCTGAGAGGCCCAACCGTCACGAAGGGATATTGGGGAAAGCCCGAGGCGACGAAGGCCACGATCATCGATGGCTGGCTGCATACAGGCGATATTGGAAAGTTGGACGACGAAGGCTACCTCCATATCCTTGACCGCAAGAAGGATATGATTAATCGGGGAGGGGAAAAGATATTTTCTCTCGAAGTTGAGAATGTCATATCTAAGCATCCGAACGTGTTAGAAGTAGCCGTTGTGGCTGTCCCTGATAAATTTTTGGGCGAAGCAGTGAAAGCCGCGATCGTATTGAGGCCTGGACAAACTGCAGACGAGGAGGAGTTTAAGAATTTTTGTTCAGAACACTTGGCAGATTATAAAATTCCCAAATACATAGAATTTTTAGATGCGTTGCCCAGAAATCCTGCCGGTAAAGTAGTGAAGGGGGATCTTAAATATATTCAGAAGTGAAACCCCGCCCTGCGGTCGGGAAGCTCCAATAAACCATTGGCGGAAATTGAGGGGATTGGTATCCTTTCCAATCCTGTGGCTTGGCAGAGGTAAGCGTGGAGCATGTCACATCGAAAGATGGTGTCCCCATTGCCTATGAACGTTGCGGCCAGGGGCCACCCCTCGTTTTGGTCCACGGTTCAGCGGCGGATCATACACGTTGGAGGCCAATCCTCCAGAAAATGGGAAAACATTTCACTGTTTATGCGATAGATCGTAGAGGTCGCGGTCAGAGCGGGGATGCCGAGCCCTATGCCATAGAGCATGAATATGAAGATGTGGCGACCACCGTCGATTCCATTCTTGGCCCAGTGAACCTACTCGGGCATTCCTTTGGCGCCCTATGCGCTTTGGAAGCTTCTCTGAAGACGCCCAACCTTCGAAAGCTGATTTTATATGAACCTCCAATATCCACTCCTATTAAAAAAAATTACCCTCCCGACGCGATGGACAGAATCCACTCCTATCTGCATATTGGAGAGGGCGAGAAAGCTTTGCTCATTTTTCTGCGGGAGATCGTCGGAATCCCAACGAGTGAAATGAATATGTTGAGATCCATGCCCGGTTGGCCCTTAAGGGTAGCTACCGCCCACACCATTCCCCGGGAAGAAGCGAGTGTCGACTCCTACCTCTTCAACCCTGAACGATTTTCCCATATGGAAATACCAACATTACTTCTCCTGGGGGGAGAAAGTCCTCCGTTCTACAGTGCCGCGATCGAAACTCTAAAAAGATCTCTTCCCCATAGTAGAATCGCAATGATGCCAGGACAACGGCATGCGGCGATGGACACTGCTCCAGAGTTATTTTTACGTGAGGTTATAGAATTCCTGACTGAGAAAAGATGATGGACGTTCAGCACCGATTTCACTGTCTATCGAAGGCTATGAAAGTCGCCAACCGTTAGGCAAGTTCCAGCATGTGCTCATTACAATGCAATCATAAGAATTACGTTTATTTTTAATAGATGAAGATGAACTTAAGGAGATAGAAGACAATTCCATTGAATGACCAAAAATACAGCTTCCACCTGCCTATCTTCAGTCTAAGTTAGCTCTGGCCGATGGTGTCGCATGCACGTAACGGTCTAGCGAAGGACCTTCTATTTTATAAGCACACCCCGTTTTTCGCCTTGACAACAGGATGAGGTTCATATTATTTAATGCCAAGGGCAACTTGGACTCTTTGAATTGGGGAAGGGTCCAGTTGGAGTTTGTCTTTATGAAACTGACAACGAATGATTTTAGATGCAAAAACCAAAAAAATGGCCAGATAAAACCTCCTCAGCGAAAATTCCGTCGTGGCCTAATTCTGACGGGTGTCACGCTTATAATCTCACTTTCATTACTCTTTTATTGGATGTCTTGCACGGTTCAAGCTTCGTCTCCTGCTGACATTCGTGCTTTTTTGGAATCATATTTTTCAACATGGTCTGCCCGTGATTTAAAAGCCTATAGGTCCCACTTTCATGAAGATGCCCGTATTTTTTATATTAGTAGTAAACCATATACAATAGATAGTTTAGACTTGAACTCCTTCATGACTCAACAAAGTTTTGCCCATGTAAGTTCGTCCGAGCCTATGTATGAAAAAATGACTAATTTTACAGCTAATGCAGATCCAAAAGCGGCATCGGTTTCGGTGCAATGGGAATTGCACAAAGGCAGCGTTGTAATCACTGGGACCGACAGGTTTATCCTTTATCGGGAACCGACAGGCAATTGGAAAATCATGGCACTCCTTTTTTATGAATAAACACCTTCATTGCTACGCAAAGATTACTATTTCAAGCTTGGTAAGCGGCCTTGCCTTCATCGCCTTTATTACATCTTTTTTCTTGTTATTTATTTCAAATGCTAATGCTGATCAACTACTAGAGAGCCGGGAATCAAGTTATAATAATATTTATATTTACAAACGAGGTAGCATCATCACCATGACATTCGGTTATAATAAACGACTTTACGTTGAATCAGAGTTCAATCAGGAAAATGAGAGGGAGCTCCCAGTGGTTTATACAAGATACATGACCGTTGGGCTCGCTTATACAAAGGGGATTGATTCGATACTTGAGATCGGCCTCGGAGGTGGAAGAACCTCATGGTACCTTCATAAAACTCTACCAAATACGTCGATTACAACAGTAGAACTTGATCCCGAAGTCATTTCATTGGCCAAAAAATATTTTGGGATTAGGGAAGAGAATAATTTCAACATGGTCGTGCGTGATGGGAGGATCTATTTGGCAAGAAATGCTGATAAATACGATGTGATCCTCATCGACGCTTATCGCGGTCCATTTGTGCCATTTCATCTTTTGACAAAAGAATTTTATAGCCTGGTAAAAAATAAATTAAAACCCGGTGGGGTTACTGTGCAAAATATTGAACCCAGTACAATGCTATTTGATGCGGCGATCGTGACAATGAAGTCGGTTTTCAATAACATTGATTTGTTTGAAGCAGGTGGAAATGTCGTTACGGTTGCATATGATGGTCCAATGCAATCAAACCAAGAGTTGGTCCTAAAAGCTTCAAACCTCCAAAAGAAATATAAGTTTTTCCATAATCTTAGTGGTATGATTGGAGAGCGCAAAGTTTTATCAAATTTCCCATCTGGGAAGCCTCTTACAGATGATTTTGCACCAGTTGAATATCTAAAGGGCATAAAAAAGCACAATGAAAAATGGAATTAAGATATTTCAATAATTAGTGTAGTGCGTCCAACACTTCTTTACATAAGTTCAGAAGCTGTCATTCCTGCAAAAGCAGGAATCCAGTTGAAATCATTCGATTCCCCCGTGTCAAGCACAGGGCAAGCTTGGTCAAGCCCGGAATGACATTCAAAGTAAAGGGACTTCTGACGCAGTACATTAGCTACGGTTGATTTGTCCAAAGCCATTATCCCACAAATTAAGAATCGCCAAACTCATTTTATGGAAACCAATAGAAACTTTAAGCATATCATTCTCTATATAAACGCCTTCGTTCTGGGGTTTGCCTTGATGGGATTCGAGATGCTTGGGAGTCGCTATCTTTATCCGTATTATGGGGGAAGTATTGAAACTTGGGCGGCTTTGATCTCAACTGTACTCGCTGCCTTGATGATTGGATATTTTGTCGGTGGGATTGTAGTAGATAGGTTTCCTTCATTCTCTCTTTTGGGAATCCTAATCATATTGGCATCAGTGTACTTGGGTAGCATTCCGAAATCTGCAAGTTTCGTTTTGGAGTGGATGATAGATGTATTCGGCGACGGAGCATCAAGTGTACTTTTATCTTCGATAGTGCTACTTTTGGTTCCTCTTTCTATTCTGGGAGCCTACACACCGTTTGCTATTCGTTTATCATTGATTGAGCATGTCAAATTAGGGCAAATCTCTGGGATGATTTATGGCATTTCTACGATGGGGAGCATTCTTGGCACACTTACAACGACTTTTTTTTTGATGCCTATCGCTGGTTCGCGATCGATCACGTACCTTTTGGCTGTACTCGTTGGAGGGGTGGGAATTTCGTTTATGGGATACTCGCGTAAAGGATAAGAGATCATGGAAAACCCCTTTCTTGTTAAATTGGTTGGCGGATAGATATTCGTTAAATCTATGCTCCATTCTAATGACTCCATCGAGGTCCCAAGAGGTTCCATTAACCCGTTTTCCAGGCTTTCTTTTCTTATATATTCCGTAGCATCCAATCCTTCTCATACATCCTTATGTAACCCACGCAAATGTTTCGTATAGCTTTTCGGTTTTGGCTTAAGAATGAGACTATCTTTTTCCACCCGTAGGATCAACGGGTCCCCCGGACCGATTGCCAACTTTCTGCGGGCTGACTTGGGAATCGTGATCTGATTTTTGCTATTCACAGTCACTATGATTTTCATATAGGGAAATCTACTTCCAAGAAGCCAATTTGTCGTTTCATTTATAAAATAAAACTGAAACAGATAGGTTCATCTCGTGTCACCTTGATCTCATGATGTCCCAGTGCTATAAGACTTCTATGAAACTAAAGGGAAAAATATATCAAACGTGTTTAACACATAGACACCGAGAAAGAAGGGGAGGATAGGGCTAGTCTAGTGCGTCCAACACTTCTTTACATAAGTCCAGAAGCTGTCATTCGTGCAAAAGCAGGAATCCAGTTGAAATCATCGGCTTCCCCCGTGTCAAGCACGGGGCAAGCTTGGTCAAGCCCGGAATGACATTGAAAGTAAAGGACTTCTGACGCAGTACACTAGGTCTTGCGGGGAGATCTCTTATGAGTGATATAAAATTGTCGGGTTATATCCCCGGTGCCATCGGTCGAATTGCTGAAATCCACGGTACGTATTATCACAAGCACTGGGGGTTCGATCTTTTCTTTGAATCCAAAGTGGCCATAGAGCTTTCTGAGTTTTTGCGACGTTTTAATGAAGCGACCGATGGGTTTTGGGTAGCAAGCGTTGGAAAAAAAATTGTAGGCTCCATTGCCATCGATGGAGTTCATTGCGATAGCAAAGGAGCCCACTTGAGATGGTTCATCGTGGCACCGGAAAGCCAGGGCCATGGAATCGGAAAGAAGTTGCTTGAAGAGGCAATCGAATTTTGCCGAAAGAAAAGGTTTGGCCGAGTCTACCTCTGGACTTTTGCAGGTCTCGACCCTGCACGTCATCTCTACGAGAAATTTGGATTCAGACTGTGCGAGGAACACGAAGGCGAGCGATGGGGAAAGGCCGCTACTGAACAGAAGTTCGAGCTTGTTCTCTAACACGCTGCCGAAAAACACCCATCTGCTTCATTGTCCGGCCCGCTCACCTTCTCGCAGGCGTGCCAAGAGTTGCTCCTTACTCGTTGCAACGGCACCCCTCATCCCTCGCCTGTCAAATACGGGGCAGGCTTGTTGCGGCGTACCTCGTAGGAAACGGTTTCAAACCGTTCCCTACAGAGGATTTTGGGAGCCCCCGTAAACGGGATTTCGCAAGGCTCAACTTGCGGCTGGGCATCATATAGTTTATTGAAATGATCATGAAAAACATGGAACAGCTCACTCCCAAACAAATCCGGAATCTCATCCGAAAAGGCAAATGGGATAAACCGACGGCAGGATTGGCGATGGGTTATGCTCAGGCCAATCTGGTCATCCTCCCCAAGAGATATGCCTTTGACTTTCTCCTTTTCTGCCAGAGAAATCCGAAGCCCTGTCCGTTGCTTGAAGTCTTAGAACCAGGAGAATTCAGAACGAAGTTCTTATCTTCGGATGCCGATATCAGAACGGATATTCCTGGTTACAACATTTACAGGAAAGGGAAGTTGGAAGGTCAGGTCAAGGATATAAAAAGCCTCTGGGAAAAGGATCTTGTCACTTTTCTTTTGGGTTGCAGTTTTTCCTTTGAAGAGGCAATGCTCCGGTCGAAGATCCCCGTCCGCCATATCGAAGAGGAGAAAAACGTCCCGATGTTCATCACCAATATCCCTTGCAAACGCGCTGGAGTTTTTCGTGGGCCAATGGTTGTTACGATGAGACCCATTCCATCAAATAAAATGACCAAGGCGGTTCAAATTACCTCACGCTATGCTTCAGTGCACGGCGCGCCGATTCATATTGGTGATCCCTCGATGATAGGAATCAAAAGTCTCAGAAAACCCGACTTTGGAGATCCAGTAACTGTTAAGAAGGGAGAAGTTCCTGTCTTCTGGGCTTGCGGCGTGACGCCGCAGGTTGTTGTGATGGAGGCCAAACCTGATCTCTGTATCACGCATGCACCCGGCCACATGTTCATCTCGGATCTGCTCAATGAAGAATTAGCCACCCTCTAAAATCAGAGAGTAAGTCACTGGCCATTAAGTCATTGGTCACTACATAAATAATACGGGGATGGCTTTTGAAGATTGAGAGATTACTTAGAGGGATCAAGAGAGATGAATTGATCAAACTTACACAGGATTTGATCCGATTTCCAAGTACCAGGAACCCAAGGAAGGAGGCAATGGAGGAGAAAGCGGCCCCATTTCCTCTCCCATCTTCTGGAGGAGATAGGAGACCGAAGCCTTGTTTTGTAAATATGTGATTGCAAGACCTGACCTTTCTCTCCCTACATTCTTGATGAGATGATAGACATCCTTGCTCAAGAAAAACTTAGTAATGAGATTAATCTGGATTTCGCCTATTCATCCCTCGAACCACGGGCTTTTGAAAATGATAGCAATAGCGGCTACAAAGGCGGCCAAGACGCATATTTTGAACATCTTATGAACCTTTCACGGTAACCCACCCAAAACTTCACTGAATTTTTGAAGCAGCTAAAAATGTGCTTCCCGTAAAGGAAAGTCTCGTTTCCTATTGTGCGCTCGGCAGCGCCCATTGCCGGCCAGTCAGGCGGTTTGGCCTTCCTTAAGCTTTCAGCTTTGAGCTTATCGTCGCTCTGAATGACTTAGTAACCTAATAACCCAATATCCAGAAGCCTTTGGGCTTTGAACTTTCAGCTCTTAGCGACTCACTGACCTAATGACTCAATGATTATGTAACTTGCTAGCTTGTTGAATGTTGAGACGCGACCCCGTCTCTTACACCTACTTTCCTTCTTCTTTGTAAATAATCCGGAAAGTTTCTTCGTAGATCCGCTCCCGAGGACCGATGACTACAAGCTCAATCTGCCCAGGTTCTTTGATCCTGTAGATGATTCTGAAAGAACTGATTCGAAAGCTTCTCAACCCCGATAGTTCATCCATCAGCGCTTTACCCGAATAGGGCTCAGATAAAATGATTTTTAAAGAGGCTTTAATCTTTTTCTTTAGGGATGGATGCATTGTTCTGATCAGTTCTTGAAGGTCTTTTGGTGCAACAAGTTTGTACATGCGGCAATCTTACCTTATTCCCCGAGCAATTCCTCAAGTGTATAAAGCTTCGTCCTTTTCTTTTTTAAGGCTCTAAGGCCTTTCTTTATCTCCTTCATCAAGGCTGAGTCCGATCGAATAGCGACCGTTTCCTTCAGACTCTCAAACTCTTCCGGACTGACCAACACAGCGGCCGGACGACCGTTCTTAGTAATCAGAACCTCTTCATCGGTCGCGTTGACTGTTTCGATCAATCCACTCAGTTTCATCTTTGCCTCGGAGACAGATAAGGCTTTCATAATTTTAACCTCCATTTGGGTTGACCAGAATTTAGACTATTCTAACAAATGGTACCGAGGATGTCAAACAGTTTCCAGGGTGATGAGTCATTTGGCAGCTTTTTCATAGAGCACTTTCCCTTCTTTCAGAGCTGGGTAGATAATTGTCCCGATTTGGTTCTTATATTTTTCTAACTCGTCCGGCGTGACGACAATGACATCTACCGGCAAATCAATCCCGACAAGAGCCAGGTCGATCTCATTTGCCTTCTTTCGCTTGGAGCCTTCTACCAGCATCACCACAAGGACATCAGCGTCGCTGTCCTCTCCTGCTGTTCCGCGAGCGAAAGACCCAAACAGGATGACCTTTTCGGGGCGGAATCGGTTTACGATTCTTCTCACCATCTCGTCGATTTTCTGATTTACTGCCTCCCTTTGTTTATTCATTCTTATCCCCTCCTTCATCTTGGCACCGCTAATAACATGGCATCCAGTAACCTCTTTTCTTCACTTTGTTTAGGATATAACGGTGAGAGGGCATTGGCAAGCCTTAGGAAGTCGGCAGCGCACAATGCCGGCCAGTCAGGCAGCTTGAGCTTTCAGCTTTGAGCTTATCGTCGCTCTCAATGACTTGGTAACCTAATCACTCAATAACCAATGAGTGACTCAATAACCCAATGACCCGATGACTTACGGGGTTACGCTCTTGCGCTTTGCTTCAGGGCAGGGCCAATTTTTTTATGGATGCCAGCATTTAATTTCTGCATTTGTCACGTGTCAAGGGCTGGCCCCGGCTGCGCAGGTGACTGAAAAATTGAGTCAGGGCCTCAGAGAATCGCGAACATAAAACTTTGACTTCAAAATGGAGTCAGAAATTACCGCCTCGCATTGAGCTTTGAACTTTCAGCTCTTAGTGACTCACTGACCTAATGACTCAATGATTGTGTAACTTGCTAGCTTCTTGAAGGTTGCGACCCGACCGTTTTGCTCTTCGCATTCCGACTACGTCCTCGTCTCTCGGAGAATTGCTTCTCAATCATGGATGGGAAGCGTATGAATACGCAGCCGGGTCTGTTCAAACACAACGACACTCCCTTGAACAAGAGCGTCCTGGATTCTTGGAAGATTTGTTAGGATGAGAGCAACTTGTCTTTCAGGTCGGCGGTCCGTTCCCCTCCTGAAGAGGATAAGGGAAGGTTTACTTTTCCTCCATAAAGCTAGAAAAGTCCCAAAATCGGTATCAGAAGAGATAAGTATCCGGTTCTCATTTTCTGCAATGGAGAAGATTTCTTTATCCTCAGCTGTTTGTAACCCATAATCTCGAACATGCGATGCATCATGGCCTGCCCCTCGTAATCCCTCAGCCACCAATGGTGATAGCGCATTGTCTATCAAGAATTTCATCACCCAGTTACCAGGGGAAGTTCACGTTCCCGAACTGCTTCGGCTGCATACCGTAAAGCATCGTGGATGTCTTCTAGCTCAAGGTCCGGATAGGCTTTGAGAATCTCCTGTTCTGTCATTCCCTCCGCTATCATTCCGACAACTGTGGCCACTGGAATGCGTAGTCCACGAATACAGGGTATGCCACCCATCTGGTTGGGATTGATTGTGATTCGTTTGAACTTCATGTACGTTGCCTCCCTCGGCAGGTCGCCGCTTAGGTGCCTTCCGAATTCATTATACATCAATTCTCAAACCTTCAAAAGAGATAAATACGGGCCATACCTTCTGTTTGATCACTTAATTACTCAATGTCTCGGCAAAAAGAGACTGAGGTTTTAGCGGATGGGACATGGTCTTGCGGTCCTTCGTTCTTAATTCCGCAATCTTTTGCGTCACCGGCTCCTTATCTCCTCATCTCCCAATCTGTTCTTATGCCACCCTATCCCCCCATCACCCTATCTCCCACGGAGTGGCCCCTGTTTTTAAAGGGGCGCTTCTCCTCATCTTGGTTTTCTATGGGCAGGGCCAATTTTTTTATGGATGCCAGCATTTAATTTCTGCATTTGTCACGTGTCAAGGGCTGACCCCGGATCATACGGATCATATTGAATATCCTTAATGACTGGTAAGATACTTCCTCATTCTATCGAATTGGGGATCATGGTAAAGATGTTATTTTTTCGTCGTAACATCCCTAGTCCAAAGATCAAAATAAACATGTCTCAGAATCCCTCTTCATGTGATATTGCTTCAGGATGCCATCTTAGGGCTCTGCGCCTTAACCATAAGAAGATGCGGTCAAAGAGGAGTCCCAGAAAGGATATCATTCCGATGGCGACGAACATGTCCGCAGATCTGAACACCCTTGAAGAGGACATCATCAGATGTCCCAAGCCTTCAGCGCTTGCGATCATCTCGGAAAGAAAAACGACGATCAGCGAAACAATGAGCCCAATACGGAACCCCATGAAGACATGAGGAAGCGTAAGAGGGAGGACAATTTTCCAGAGAACCTTCTGTTTTTTAGTCCCCATGGATTCCGCTGTCCAGATCATTTTCTGCTCCACAAAGAGGGCCCCGTTGAAAGTAGCCATGATGATCGGAAAGGCTGCTTCGATGAAGATCAACACGATTTTAGAGGAATGGAGGACCCCAAAGAAGATAATTAACACAGGATAAATTCCAATTTTCGGAATCGGGAACCCAAGGCCCAGCAGAGGCTCCAGAAACGAACGGAGCATGGAAGAGCGTGCCATCAGGATCCCTAACGGAACGCCGACGAGCGTTGCCAGACCAAGGCCAATCCACATTCGGAACATGCTCTGACCTGTGTGATAGAGAAGTTTTCCAAAGACAAGAAGCTCGAAAAAGCGAATGACGATCTTTGAGACAGGTGGCAGGAGGATAGGATTGATCAATCCAGACCGGCTAACCATCTCCCAGAAAAGCAAAATAAGGAAAACAGAATAATACCGTGAAAGGATCTTTTTAAATGTAAGAAAAATATTCTTTTTCTTCATCGGTTCCTAAGACCAAATCAACACTTTTCGCATGATGAGGGAGAAGATCAAGTCGAGAAGTAGACCGATTCCTGAAATGATGATCAGAACAGAATAGGTTGTCTGGTAGAGTCCCATCTCGAGGGAGTTAAAGAGATAGTATCCGAGGCCCGACTGTCTTGCGATCATCTCAGAACCGAGGACAACGATCAAGGAGATGGCCAGGGCCATCCTGACCCCCGAAAAGATGGTGGGAAGAGAAGCTGGGAGGAGAATGCGGAAGAGGATCGCTCTTTCTCCCATCCCCATCGCCCTTGCACTCCAGATCAGAGAGGTCTCAACCCCCTGCGCGCCATGATAGGCACTGATCACTAAAGGAATAAAACAACCGATCACAATCACCGTCACTTTTGAAAGATCCCCTGCCCCCATCCATAACATCAAGATGGGAATCATCGCTGCTTTAGGCACCGGGTAAGTCAATGTCAAGATCGGATCGAGAAAATTATAAACACGCCTCGATCTCGCCATATAAATCCCGATCGGAATAGACAGAATCAAACTGATCGAAAAGCCGATGGCCCACCGACACGACGAAGCGAAGAGGTGTCTCGAAAATTCTTCTGTGGCCATCAGCTCAAAGGAACCCTGGAGAGAAGTGGTAAAAGGAGGGAGAACCTCATGGGGAATCCATCCTGTCCTGGAAAGTCCCTCCCAGAGCAGAAAAACACTTACGACCGAGAAAATCGCATAAACGATTCTATTCCTCTTCGACATCTCTTCATCTCACCTTAGAAGAAACCTTTCGCCTCCCTTTCGACAGCTTTCCAGAGATAATTGATGAGCTTGATATACTGGCTCCGGGAAACTTCTTCCTCCCGAATCCGGGGCCTTGGAATATCGATCAGGAGGATTTCCTTTATCTTTCCCGGTCTGTGCGAAAAGATGGCCACACGGTCTGAAAGGTGGACAGCCTCTTCAATGCTGTGAGTGACAAAGAGGACGGTCTTTCTCGTTTCATCCCAAATCCTGAGGAGCTCATCCTGCATGAAGACCCTGGTCTGGGCGTCCAAAGAGCCAAAAGGTTCATCCATCAGCAAGATCTCCGGATCGCAAGCGAGGGTCCTGGCAATCGCGACGCGCTGCTTCATCCCTCCGGATAGCTCTTTGGGGTAGAGGTTTTCCATCCCCCGGAGGCCTGTCATTTCGATATATTTCTCTGCAATCTTCACTCTTTCATTCTTCACCATCTTTCGTTGTTCGAGGCCATAAAGAATATTTTGAATGACCGTCTTCCAGGGGAAGAGGGCAAATTCCTGAAATACGATTCCCCGGTCGATCCCCGGCGAGGTGACCCCTTTTCCGTTGACGAGGATCGCGCCGTTGGAAGGAGGGATAAACCCTCCGATGATGTAAAGGAGCGTGCTCTTACCGCAGCCACTAGGTCCTATGATAGAGAAAAACTCGCCCTCCTTGATTTCCAAATCTACCCCTTCAAGGGCTTCCACCTCTTTGCCTTCTTTCCCAGATTTGTAGGTCTTCGAAACCTTCTGAACAACAAGTTTTGTCATCTTCACTCCTTAGGGAACAGCGCTGGGCAAGAACTTGGGTAGATAATAATTCTTCACATTAAGTCTTTTCGATATGGCCTTCGCCGTCTCATAGAAAAAGTCCCAGTTTTTCTGCATGGTATTGAAGTCAGGCTCACCTATGGGGTCCCTATAAAAGTCATCTTTGGTGAGAAGGAATTTGTTAAGGAGGTCGAGAGGAAGTTTTGTAACCTCGGAGGTAATTTTCCGAACCTCCTCAGGATTTTCGTAGATGTATTTGGAGGCAATCTTCCAATCCTCAAGAAAAGCCTTCACGACCTCAGGATTCTTTTCAATGAATTTCGTCTGGAAGACATTGATCAGCTGAACAAATTTAGGCTGAATGTCGCCCAAACGAAAGAGAGGTTTTACCCCACCCTTTTCCATCGCTCGATAGAGAAAAGGCTGTGGAAAGGCACCACACTGGATATCCCCCCTTCTCAAGGTGGCTTCCATGAGCCCAAAGGATATCTCGAGAATCTTGACATCCCTTTCTGGCTCCAGTCCCGCTCTCCGAAGAATCGCTCGCTGGATGTGGTCGAGACTTGCACCATAAACGTTCACGCCGATACTCTTTCCCTTCAAATCCTTGACAGTGCTAATCCCGGAGTTCTCTAACACAAGCCAGGTACTCGTAAAATTAGGAGAGACTTCCATAATGATCCCTCCTGTCACCTTCACATCTAAAGCAACCTTGTCCACCGATTCGGCCAAGCTCAAGGAAGCAAGGGTTGCCGCATCAAGGCCATCGGCAGCCAGGGCGGTTGCCTGGGGCGCCGTCCCAGCGAATTGAAACCATTCGATTGTGTAAACCTTCCCGTAGTGTTTCAGTATTTGGGGTCTTTTCATCATCACATATTTAACCTCTTCCGCAGGAATCCCCCAACCCATTCTGATCTTGACCGGCGCGGCATGGGCCATCCCGCTGAAAATGACCATTCCACATAAAATCATCATCCCCGTTAGAAGATTCTTTTTCATAATTTATTCCTCCTTTGTTAAAGGCCTTGAATCAATATTTCCTCAAGCTTTTTTCTCGGAAGTTGGGAAAGACCGAGCGATTTAAGGGTCCTTCCTGTTTCCATAAGATCGGTTCCAAC
>Ga0187784_10000644_pt1 | contig 26047 bp, 20 predicted proteins | sample 1015_SJ02_MP15_2_FD_132964 | JGI IMG/M metagenome (GOLD analysis project Ga0187784, IMG submission 132964) | Tropical peat soil microbial communities from peatlands in Department of Meta, Colombia - 1015_SJ02_MP15_20_MG | ecosystem: Environmental > Terrestrial > Soil > Wetlands > Peat | place... | reverse complement strand
CAGCGTCGACGGCCGCGGCATCGAGCTGTCCCGCGAGGGCGTCAACGAATGCGTCGCCAAGGGCCTTGCCGTGGTGCAGGGCGACGCCGACACCGACTTGGCAGACTACCCCGACGATGCTTTCGACTTCGTCATTCTGTCGCAGACGCTGCAGGCGACGCGGCAGCCGCGCGTCGTGCTCGAGCATATGCTGCGGATCGGCCGCCACGCCATAGTCTCGTTCCCAAATTTCGGCCACTGGCGGATCCGGCGGCAGATCGCGCTCGGCGGCCACATGCCGCATACCGACAATTTGCCCTATGCCTGGTACGAGACGCCGAACATCCACTTCTGCAGCATCAAGGATTTCCGCCAGCTCTGTCAGGTCGCCGGCGCCAGCATCGAGCAGACGGTGGCGCTGAACGCCTGGGGCCGGCGCATGCGGCTGAAGATGCCGTGGTGGTTCATGAATTTGTTCGGCGAACAGGCGGTGTTTTTGCTGAGCCGCCGCGGGTAGAGCATGATCCGGAAAAGTGGAATCCGGTTTTCCGAAAAGAGCATGCTCCACCAAAATGTTAGAGCGCAATTGCTTCAATTGAAGCGATTGCGCTCTAGAATAGCGACCACTCCCGTCCGGTCGCGCCGAGCGATCGGCGCGGGCCCGTAGCTCAATGGTTAGAGCCAGCGGCTCATAACCGCTTGGTTGGAGGTTCGAGTCCTCCCGGGCCCACCAAATAACAAAATCAATGGCTTACACGAACAATTGGCGACATTGGCGACATAAATTGGCGACAGGTAACTATCTTGCCCAACAAAATGGGAAACGGCGGATGTGGCCCCCGGTCGCCTTTCAAATGGGATCGGGGCTTGCGTCGTCACACTGCCAAACTACGAATCTGAGGGTCAGGAGTTCGAATCTCTTCGGGCGCCCCAATTTCTGACGTTTCCCGTGTGATTCACACGGCATTCACACGGCAATCGAGCAAACTCGTGAGCTGAAGACACGGCCCCCATGCCAACGTTGCGACCTGCATTGCCGGTCGAACAACTGAATCGTGCGAGCACAACCTTGCCATAGGCTCTAGCTAGCACATAGCTAGCAACTATCGTTGGCTGGCCGCCAGAACCACTGAGGCCGAACGACCGAAGTTGATGGGAGACTGGCGGCTCAGCATCTCAGCCTCTGCTCCGTGAGGCGCAGAGAATAGCGCCAGGGACTAGGAATCCGGGGATCGGGGCGCCGCGGCGACGTATCTGTTGGTCATCGTCGCCTGTCCTTCCCCAGGGGGCGAGAGCGTGATCTTTCTCCAAGGTGATAAAGTCTAGAGATTCTCTGTCATTCCGCGCTGGGCGAGGGCGCATCCAATGGACCGTGTGACCATCCTCACAGATCGATTTGATCGTGCACTTCTATACGCAACGCACGTTCACGGAGGACAAGTCCGCAAGGGAACGTCGACCCCATACGTTGCTCATTTGCTAGCGGTGTCTGCGACCGTCTTGGAATACGGTGGCGACGAAGACCTGGCCATCGCGGCCCTTCTTCACGATACCGTCGAGGATCAAGGCGGCAAGGCGCGACTCGAGGATGTCCGAAACCGGTTCGGCGATCGTGTGGCCCGCGTGGTGGCGGCGTGCTCAGACAGTCTTGCCGACACAGCGAAAGGCGAGCGAAAGGCGGACTGGCAGAAGCGAAAAGAGGCCTATCAAGCGCATCTAGACACCGCCGATGACGATGTTCTGCGCGTCTCGCTGGCGGACAAGGTTCACAATGCTCGTGCGATCCTTCGCGATCTGCGAAAGCCAGATGTGGGCGAAACCATCTGGTCCCGTTTCAGCCAGCCCCGCGAGAACACGCTCTGGTACTATCGCGGCCTTGCCGACAAGTTCCCCAAAAGGTGGCCCGGGCAGTTGGCCGATGAGTTGAACGAAATCGTCGAGGTACTGGAACATGGCGGCGCTGGCCAGTCCGGCAGCCTCTGGGACAACGGCGGCGGACGCAAGGCCAAATAATGATTGCTGATCACCTTCAAGGCATCGAGAAGTTCGAGGCCGATCTATGGAAGATTGCCGATAACTTACGGGCGAACTCCAATTTGGCGTCGAATGAATACTTCATGCCTATAATGGGGCTGATCTTCCTGCGCCACGCAACGAACCGTTTCTACGAAGCTAAGGCCGCAATCGAGGCAGACAAAGCTGGCGGAAAGATGCCGGACCGTCCGTTGGTCGAGGCTGACTTCACGCGCCGCCGCGCGCTGAACCTGCCGGAGAGCGCGCGGTTCGACGTAATCCTGAAGACGCCCAAGGACGGCAATCTCGGCACTGCGCTCAATGCCGCCATGGAGGCGATCGAAACCGCGTTCACTCCGCTCGCTGGCCAGCTGCCAAAGGACTACGCACGTTTCGAGGGCGGCGTCCTCGAAGAGATGATGCGCACCTTCGACTCGGAAGGATTGCGCACGGCCTCAGGCGATGTATTCGGCCGTATCTACGAATATTTCCTCGCCGAGTTCTCGAAGCAGGGCGCACACGACAATGGTGAGTTTTTCACGCCACCATCGATTGTGCAGACCATCGTCAATGTTATCGAACCTGATCACGGTATCATCCTCGATCCGGCCTGCGGCTCGGGCGGCATGTTTATGCAGTCGAGCCATTTCATCGAGGACGCCGGCCAGGACACGATGAAACGCGTGACCTTCTACGGCCACGAGAAGAACGAGACGACTGCGAGGCTTGCGCAGATCAACCTCGCGGTCCACGGCCTGCAGGGCACGATCCGGGCTGGGAATGAGGCGATCACCTATTACAAGGACCCGCACGAACTCGCCGGCAAGTGCGATTTCGTCATGGCCAATCCACCATTCAACGTGGACGAGGTAGACGCCGACAAGATCAAGAGCGATAAGCGCCTGCCATTCGGCCTGCCGGGCATCAACAAGCAGAAAAAGGTCTCCAACGCGAATTATCTCTGGCTGTCGTATTTCTACAGCTACCTGAACGAGACCGGCCGCGCCGGCGTCGTGATGTCCTCGCAAGCATCGAGTGCCGGCCGCGACGAAGCGATCGTTCGGCAAAAGCTGATCGAGACCGGCGCGGTCGATTTGATGATCGATATTCGTGGCAATTTCTTCTACACGCGCACGGTGCCGTGCCAGCTCTGGTTCTTCGACCGGGAGAAGGAGCAGGACGAAACGCGACGCGACCAGGTGCTGATGCTCGATGCGCGAAACATCTTCCGCAAGGTGTCGCGATCAGTCTGCGATTTCAGCCCGGAGCAGCAGAAGAATATCGCAGCCATTGTGTGGCTCTATCGCGGTCAGTCCGAGTGCTTTCTCAGGCTCGTCGAATCCTATCTGGCGCAGGCAGTCGCGGACGGCAAAGCGGCAACTGCGCCGCTCGCGGCCCTCGAAGATGCGCTCGGCGAGCTCGCCGCCTTGATCGAACCTTTCGCCAAGATTAATCGCGAAAACGACCCGCTGGCGAAGCCATGGGCTGAGTTGATCGAGGCCCGGATCACCTTGATGGCGGACATCGAGACGTTCGGTAAGGAGGCAGCGACGCGGGCGACGGCTTGGCCGGGCACGTGCCGCGACAATGCTGGTCTCAATACCGCGCGCCTTGACCTGCATGTCCTGGCGGATCGCTGCAGCAATCTGATCAAGCAGATCGACCTTGCGGCGAAACTTTGCAGTCGCGTGATCGACATCGCCGTGAAAGAACTTGCCGCCCGCGAGTCCGATGTCTGGGACAATGTCGACGTGAACAAGGCGCGCAAGGCGCTGGAGGCTGCGCGGACGGATGCGGTTGAGGCGCTGCGGCTGGCGCGCTATTTCGTGCGGCAGGCCGACTGGCTTCTGGAGCGGTTTCCGGACGCCAAGCTCCGCGACGTAGAAGGTCTGGTGAAGCTCGTCGATCGCGCGACGATCAAGGCCCACGACTGGAGCCTGACGCCCGGTCGCTATGTCGGCGTCGCGGCAGAGGAGCAGGACGAGGATTTCGATTTCGAGGAGGCACTGCGCGCGATCCACATCGACCTGAAGGGATTGAATGAGGAGGCGGCGGAACTTGCGGCGCAAATCGCACAGAACCTCGAGGAGTTGGGGGCGTGACCGTCCAGGAGCTTACCCTCGACCAACTTGGAGAAGTCGCGCGTGGTCGTTCCCGTCATCGGCCGCGCGATGCTGCTTTTCTCTACGGAGGGCCTTTTCCATTCGTTCAAACCGGCGACGTGAAGCGAGCCGGGCTCTACCTTACAGAGTACGAGCAAACATACAGCGAAGCCGGTTTAGCGCAGAGCCGATTATGGCCGGCCGGCACGCTTTGCATCACTATCGCGGCGAATATCGCAGATACCGCAATCCTTGGCATCAATGGTTGCTTTCCCGATAGCGTGATCGGATTCACGGCCGACCCGGAAAAAGCCGACACACGCTTTGTCAAATACCTATTCGATGCGGTTCTGAAGATGCGGTTCCGCTCGTTCACGCAAGGAGCCGCTCAGGACAACCTCAGCCAAGAAAAACTCCTTTCGATCAAGTTTCCGGTTCCCGAACTACGGGTGCAGCGGCGGACCGCAGATATCCTTGCCGCCTACGACGACCTGATTGAGAACAACCGGCGACGGATCGCGCTGCTGGAGGAAGCGGCGCGGATGCTCTACTGCGACTGGTTCGTCCGCTTCCGCTTCCCTGGCCACGAACACCTAAACATCATCGACGGCCTCCCCGAGGGGTGGGAGCATTTGCCAGCATCGCAAGCTTTCGAAGTAAACCCGACCACGCCGCGCAACGACGATGGTGAAATCACCTATGTCCCGATGGCATCTCTTTCCGAAACAGGCATGCTGGTGGATCGGGCGCAGTTCAAGCGTAGGCAGGTGGCAACCAGTGTTCGATTCCGCGCTGCGGACACGCTTTTCGCTAGGATCACGCCTTGTTTGGAAAATGGGAAGACGGGGTTCGTTCATTTTCTCGCGTCCGATGAAATCGCTTGCGGGTCAACGGAGTTCATCGTTCTTCGCGGTCATCGCGTCAGCAATTTCTTTGTTTATCTCACATCCCGCCAAGACACATTTCGCGAGAACGCTATTAAAAGCATGATCGGTTCATCCGGTCGCCAACGGGTCCAGCCAAGCTGCTTCGATCGATATCTCGTTCCGGTCCCGCCGAGTGTACTTGGATCTCTTTTCGACGATGCAGTCGGCCCAATGTTCGAGCAGATTTCGAAGCTGGATCAGCAGAACCAGAAACTCGGCCAAGCCCGTGACCTCCTCCTACCGCGCCTGATGAACGGGGAGATCGCTGTATGATGCGGCCCGCCAGCACGGAGCCCTCGCCATGGCGGTGACCGGCATCAACAGCGAGGACCGGCTGGTGCAGGCAACCTTCGCGGAGCACCTTAGGGACAAGCTCGGCTGGGAGAGCGTCTATGCCTGGAACGATGAGACCTTCGGGCCGGGCGGTTCGCTCGGGCGCAAGGACGCGACCGAGGCGGTCCTGACTCGTGACCTTCGCGCAGCGCTTGAGCGCCTCAATCCTAATTTACCGCCGCCGGCAATAGACGAAGCGATGCGGGCGCTCACCGTCCACGATTTCAACCGCTCGATGCTGCAGCACAACCAGGATTTCTATCGCTTGATCCGGAACGGCGTCCCAGTCTCATATCGCGATGCCACGGGCCGTCTTCGCAACGCCCGTGCTCATGTGATCGACTTTGACAACGGGCTCGGCTTGAACCGCTTCCTTGCGGTACGCGAGCTTAAGCTCACAGGCCTGCGCACACCGAACTACAACCGCCGCGCCGATCTCGTCTGCTTCGTCAACGGGCTGCCGCTGGTCTTCATCGAGCTGAAAGCTGTCTACAAGAACATCCGCGCTGGCTTTGACGGAAACTTGCGCGACTGCATGGACGAGAATGTCGTCGCGCACGCCTTTCACCACAACGCCTTCCTGATCGTGAGCAACGGCGATCGCGCCCGCTACGGCTCGATCACCGGCGAATGGGAGCATTTCAACGAATGGAAACGCCTTGACGAGACCGACAAGGGCAAGGTCGATGCCGAAGTGCTGCTCGACGGCATGCTCGCGCATGAGCGCCTGCTCGACATCGTTGAGAACTTCATCCTGTTCGATGAGAGCAAGCCCGGCTCCATGCGCAAGGTACTTGCGCGCAACCATCAGGTGCTCGGCGTCAACCGCGCGGTTTCGTCGGTCGAGCATCAGGAGGCGTTGAAGCGCGAGTTCCCGCCCGAGAGGCGACTTTCGCATCGCGTCATCGAGCTACCGCTGGAAAGGCGCCCCATCGCCGACGAGAAACGGCGCTTGTCCGGCTCGCAAAGCGAAACGGCCGCGCCGGCGCTTCCGTCGTTCATTCACGGGGGGCCGGTGGCCATAGTCGAGCGGGCACATCCCGATCTCGGCCGGCTCGGCGTGTTCTGGCACACGCAGGGCAGCGGCAAGTCCTACTCAATGGCGTTCTTCGCCGAGAAGATCCGTCGGAAGGTGCCGGGTAACTTCACCTTCCTGTTGATGACCGATCGGCACGACCTCGACGACCAGATTTACAAGACCTTTGCCGGCAGCGGCATCACCGGCAAGGACACGCCGCGGGCCGCAGCGGGAGACGATCTCGAACGGCTGCTAAAGGAAAATCATCCGTACATCTTCAGTTTGATCCACAAGTTCAACAGGGATGTCGATCCGAAGCACCCCTACAGCGAACGCGACGACATCATCGTCATTTCGGACGAGGCGCACCGCACGCAATCGGGGCGGCTCGCCCGCAACATGCGGCTCGCGCTGCCAAATGCCGCCTTCCTCGGTTTCACGGGAACGCCCCTGTTCAAACAGGACGAAATCACAAAGCGCATCTTCGGCGACTATGTCTCGCGCTACGATTTTAAGCGCTCGGAAGAGGACGGCGCCACCGTCAAGCTGGTTTATGAGAACCGGGGCGAGAAGCTCGGCGTTGCGCGGCTCGATCTCAACAGCCGCATCGCGGAGAAGATCGAGGAGGCTGAACTCGATCCCGATCAAGCGGCGCTGCTCGATAAGCTGCTCGGTAAGGACTATGAGGTCATCACCGCTGACGAGCGCCTCGACAAGATCGCCGCTGACTTCGTCGAGCACTGCGCAACCCGGTGGGAATCTGGCAAAGCGATGGTGATCTGCATCGACAAGATCACTTGCGCCCGCATGCACCAGCGCATCATGCCGCGCTGGAAGGCGAAGGCCGCGCAGATGCGGGCTGCCGCCGAGGCGACGCAAGCGGACGCGAGGGGCACTGCCGACGCAGCGGCATGCGCAGCACTTCTGGAAGAAGCGGCAAAGGTGAAGGCCCAGGCCGACTGGCTCGATCAAACCATCGTCGAGATCATCATCAGCGAAGCGCAGAACGAGGTCGCCGATTTCAGGAAATGGGGGTTCGAGATCATCCCGCATCGCGCCCTGATGAAGCAGGGCTTCGAGACGGGCGATGGCAAGCGCGTCGATGTCGAGACTGCCTTCAAGACCCCGGAGCATCCGTTTCGAGTTGCGATCGTCTGCGCCATGTGGCTGACGGGCTTCGACGTGGAGTCCCTTTCGACCCTCTATATCGACAAGCCGATGAAGGCCCACACGCTAATGCAGGCGATCGCGCGGGCAAACCGTGTCTATCCCGGTAAAGATTTCGGCCTGATTGTCGATTACAACGGCATGCTGAAGAGCCTGCGGGAGGCGCTTGCTCAGTACGCGCTTGACGACGACGAGGCAGGGGACGATGACATCATCTCGCCGATCGAGGAGCGGGTGCAGGCGCTTATCGAAGCCATCGAGGCGACCGAGGCGAATTTGCGCGGTCTCGGCTTTGACCCCAGCTCGCTCATGGGCACGAAGGGATTCGCACGCATCAAAAAGCTCGCTGACGCAGTAAACGCAGTCTATTCGAGCGACGAGGCCAAGCGGCGGTTCGAGATACTGGCCCGGCAGGTTTTCATCCGCTTCAAGGCGCTGCTGATGGAGCCGACCGCGTTCGCTTATGCGGAGCGTCACGACAATATCGAGGCGATCTACAAAAAGCTCACGGAACGCCGTGACACGGCGGATGTGACTGAACTGCTCAAGCAATTGCACCGGATCGTGAATGAGGCCATCCGGACGCAAACGCCAGGCCATGATCAGGCCGAGGGACTGACGTTCGATCTCAGCAAGATTGACCTGGAACGGCTCCGGGAGGAGTTCGCGAAGAAGGTTACTCGCAAGGCGACGGCGATTCAGGACATTCGGGACATCGTCGAGCAGAAGCTTGCCGAGATGCTGGCACGCAATCCGACTCGCATGGATTATCAGTGTAAGTACGAGGAGATCGTCGCCGACTACAACCGCGAGAAGGATCGGACGACGATCGAAGAAACCTTCCGGCGACTCGTCGAACTGGTGAACAACCTCGACGAGGAACAGAAGCGCGCGACCAGAGAGGGGCTTCGCGAGGATGAGCTGGCATTGTTTGATCTGCTCCAAAAGGACGGTTTGGATAAAGCCGCACGCGAGCGGGTGAAGCAGGCAAGCCGAGAGCTACTGGTGTCGATCAAGGCGCGATTGGCAGAGCTCGATCGCTTCTGGGAGAAGGAGCAAACCAAGGCCGACGTGGAGGTCTTCATCCTCGATAGGGTGTTCGCCAGCCTCCCGACGCCTCCTTTTTCAGCCGATGAGAAAAGGCTCGTCGCGGGCAATGTCTATGCGCACGTTTGGCAACAGGCCATGAGCGGCGAGCTTGGGAGGGCGGCGTGATGGTGGATTTCACCGCGACTCCGCCGTTGATTATTCTGGGCAAGGCGCCCCAGCCATGGGGCGGAGCTGAATATGGCTACTCGCGCGACCTGTGGGGCGCTGCGGTTCAGAGTCCACTGCAGCACTCTAAGATACTGTCGACTGAATAGGCGGCGTGATCGAATGCCAGTGCTGAAAGCTCCTCTGGAACGGCCGTATTCACTGATTCCGGAAAAGGTAGCGTACTGGTATCTCCGGCTAAACGGGTTCCTGCAGATCGAGAACTTCATTGTTCACCCTAGCCGTCGGGGTAGTCAGCGTACCGACGCTGACTTATTGGCGGTCAGGCGCAACACATAAAATATCGCGTTCGTGATCCTTCGATCGTCAGCGCGGGCGCTCTTGCGGCTCTTCGGCATCAGCGGCTCAAGCAGAGCCCATTCGTCATCGCTCAAATCGAATCGCATGATCCACCTCCAAGCACGGTGAATCTGTTCGTCATTGCTTTTCAATAAACTATCTGGGTACAGAGCCTAGGCCAGCTTCGCGGCCCTTTCATCTTCCGCGTCCTTATAACCGATTTGTCCAAACAGCGATGTCTTCAAGAATTTTGTTGAAGGTAGGCTTGTCGCCATAGTAAAGCGCGGAGCTGTCGGCGAAAGCCTTCGCGTAGGCTTTGCGGGTCTCAGGATCGGCGAGGATGAAGGCTTGGTTTTCCGCGATGTTGCGATTGTCGCCGCCACGAAAACGCTTCGCCTTGTGTGCCTTATAAGCCTCCGTGCCAATGAATGCCTGCACTTCAGGCCGTTTCAGCAAGCTGTACACATCGTAATAGTGTCGCATGAAATCGATCGGACTATCCTTGTTGGCCTGCTGTAGCCGGAATTTCGTCGAGACTGTCTGTAGCTTCTCAACGAAGGTGTAGCCAGGATCATAGCAAGCCACGTTCTTGGCGCGGCTGTCGATGATGTCCACCTTGTCAGCCGCGTGATCGTAAAGCCACGAACTGATGTCCTTCTCGGCGTTCGGGGTCACATCATCGAAACCGAGTTCGAGCAGGACTCCCGGCCTGAGGCTAGCCAGGGCTTTGGTATGCGATTTGTAGGACAGGCGGATGCCGGCGCTCATCAGCGTTTTGTTGTCGAAAGCGGTATCCCGCTCGACCTTTTCGATGCCATCGATGCGGATGGTTTTCGCGAGCCAATTGTAGAAGTCGCGGCGGCTCTGGATATGCGCGGGCTTGTCATGATTGCGACCGGTCTGTACGTCTCGGTCCTTGGGCGGCTCAATGCGGATGTCGATATCCTCCGAAAACCGGTTGATGATCTGAAATCCCTTCGAGAGGGACGTGCCACCCTTGAGCTCGAATGTCAGCCCCAGCTGCTGCAGGCCGTAGAGGCACTCCATGATCCAATAGTCTTTTTCGACCAAGGCCGGATCGACGCCTCGCTGCTGCGCGACGATGCGGATCAGTTCAGGGAACTCAGCATGATTGTGAAGGAAGTCAGCGGACATGGGGCGCCATGTCCGCTTGGAGGGCTTCCGCGAAGAACTTCCGGGTGCGCACATTGCCGTAATCGCGCGCGGCCCGTTGCAGTCGCGACGCGTCATAGGACGACGCACGTTCTTTTACGCGTGCAAGCACCTCGTTCTTGCTCTCGGCAAGGCGATCGACGTTGTTCACGAGATCGACGAGCAAGAATTCCGGGCTGAGCGTGCGCGGAAAGGCCGGCTTGACGCGGAAATCGAACGTGCATCCGCCGAGCGCGAACAGACCGTGCCGCTTGTGATTGTAAACGACCGTCTTGTCGTAAAGCTGTGTCGTCCCGACCCCGAGGCTGTTGTAGGCGTTGGGGGAGGCGAGGAGAAAGCGGCGATCCTTGAGGAACGTACCGACAAGTTTGTCATCTTCGGCCGGCGCTTTCCCGAACGCCGTGTCTTTGGGGAACGCATAGAGACCGCCGGCCAGCTTCGTCAGGGTTCCGTCGTCCTGCAATTCCTTGAGGTGGCGGTCGACCGCCTTTGACCAGCGCGCCAGGTCCTCCCGTCGATAGACCTCGCCGGGCCGTAGGTGCCTCTTGAGTGCTTCAAGCCTTGTCATGCCTCACAATATAGGCAAAAGGGCTTCAGTTTGCAATATTTTTCATTGAAAAATCATGCAATATGATGCGTAAGGCTTTGTTCCAGAAATGAAAAATATGGCATCTCTTCCAAAGACGTGGCCACGTCTCCACGACCGGCTGGCCGCGATATAATCGGCAACCTGCGGTAGGCAGCCTATCCCCGAGAAAAAAGTACGACTGGCCTTTCCGGTTCGACGCGGCCGCCGCGATTGAAGATACAGCCCGGGTGGCTTCTGCGCCCGGAATCTGTTGCTGCCGAAAGGGGGCATCATGGCGCGACCGCTTGAGAAGACGACCAATGGCAAGCTCTATGCGCGCCCGCCCGAAATCGAAACGGCAACCGATGCCGTTCTCGCGCAAGACCTCGCCACGCAATCCCGGCGCGCGCTCATCCGTGACCGCCACGACCCGGAATATCTACCCTCGGAGTGCCTCGTGCACCTCATTCGCGAGGCGAGGCGGCGCAGCGACGACGCGGCGAGGGATGCGTTGTTCCCGCTCCTGCTCGCGCGCTGCGAAGCCAATCTCAATGCCAAGGTGGACGGGCAGATTGCCGGGGCTGTCGAGTTGAGGGAGGACATTCTGGGCGACTTCGCCGAACTCTTCGCCATCGACGGCTCGCCCGACGACCGGCACGAGCTGGATTTTTTCGAGGTTCGGTTCAATCGGGCGTTTTTCACCTTCCGCGCCAAGCGCGTGCGCACGGAGCTCGCGCATCTCAACAGTCTGTCGCCGCTGCCCGAGCCCTCCGACGAAATCACCCTGATCGAGCAGGAACTCGACGATGAAATGTTGGCCCGGCTTGCCGACCTTCAGGGCGCGGCTGGCAATCCCGAAGACCTGGTTTTCCGGAAACAGGTTTCCGATGCGATTAAGGCTTTACCGGACGACCAGCGCAAGGCGGTGGTTCTGGTCCATCTTCTCGGCTTCAAGCAAGGATCTGAGAACCCCGACGAGACCACGGCCGCAACGCTTTGCGACGTGGACGAGCGCACGATTCGCAACCGCCTCAAGAGGGCGTTTGCCACACTTTCGAAGCTTCAGGAGGTCGCATGAACACCCAGACGATTCGAAGCGCAGGATCACTCCAAGACGCGCTCTATGCGCTTGCGCTTGCCAAGCCAGTCCCCGACGCCGCCGTGCTCGATGATCTGGTCCGCCGCTATCCCCAGTACGCCGAGCAGCTCACCGATATGGCGGTTGCGTTGGCGCTCGAGGTTCTCGCCGATCGCGACGAAGAGCCGATCCCGGAGGACGTAAGAGGCACCAGTGCTGCCGTCGGCCGTGCCATGAGCCGTTTTCAGAATCGGCTCTATGCCGTCACGAAATCCCGGCAGCCCGCCAACACCAACACGGCGCCCGGAACCGCGAATCCGTTTTCCTCTCTCAACCGGGTCGAACTGCGCGGCCTTGGCAACCGTCTCGGAGGCAACACGGTATTCGCGATGAAACTGCGAGACCGTGTCATCGACCCCGACACGATGACAGAAGGGTTTCGAAGACACGTCGCCGAAAAGATGCGCGCGCCGCTTGAGGTCGTTGTCGCCCACTTCGCGGGCCGATCCGAAATGGCGGCCCATGCGCACTACAAAGCCGAACAGAAGCCGGTTATCGGCCGAAAGCAAAGCTTCGAAGAAGCTGTGCGTTCGTCGGGCCTCACTCCCGAGCGACAAGCCTTTCTGTTGAGTCTCTGACGCTTCGATGGATGCTTTCGAAACGATACGCGCGGCTGCCGCCGCCTTGCATGCGAAGCTGGTGGCGGCCGGGGCCGATCCCGACAAGCCGATGGACCGCGTTACGGCGGCCATCGCCGATCTTGATCTGGAGTTGGCGTGGCTGCCGGAAAACGATCCCGAGCTCAAGGGCGCCCGCGCGCTCTTTGACGAGCAGGCCGGCGTTATCTGCTGCCTCGACCAGGGCTCTCCGGGCGAGAGAGCGTGTCTCGTCGCGCACGAGCTTGGACATGTCTTGATCCATGCCGGATCGTCCACGTGCACCAACGATGACATCGATCCTTCCCGCTCAATGGAAGCGGCGCCCGTCGGTCTCCAACGCGTCGAGGACTACGGAGTCCGCGAGCGGCGCGAACTGCAGGCCAATGTGTTCGCCCGCGAATTCCTCCTGCCGAGACGGGCTGCGCGCGAGAGGCATCTGGCGGGGCAGACAGCTTCCGACATCGCCGGCCGTCTCGGGCTTCCCAAAGACCTAGTGCGCCAACAGCTCCTCGATGCACTACTTCTGCCTGCGGCGCCCGCGGAAGAAGATCAACCCGCGCTGCACACCCCGCGCGACGATCCCTCCCAGGATCGCGCCGCCACCCATCGCGGCTCAGCCTTTGAGCTGCAAGCCGGTCCGGGCACGGGCAAAACACGCACGCTCGTGAAGCGTGTTCTGTCCCTGCTTCGCGACGGCGTCGATCCGGCCAGCATTCTTGTGCTGACCTTTTCCAACCGGGCCGCCGGAGAATTGTCGGAACGCCTCGTGGCGGTCGTGCCGGACGAGGCGCCGCGCATTTGGATCGGTACGTTCCATGCGTTCGGCCTCGACCTGATCCGGCGCTACCACGACAAACTCGACTTGCAGCCCGATCCCGCTTTGTTTGATCGAAGCGATGCGATCGAGGTGCTCGAAGAAGTGCTCCCGACGCTGCCGCTGGTTCATTACCGCAATCTCTGGGACCCCGCGCTTGTGCTGCGGGACATCGTCGGCGCGATCAGCCGCGCCAAGGACGAATTGGTCGGGGACTCGCGCTACCAAGAGCTTGCGCAGGCCATGTGGGATCACGCAACCGATCCCGACGACAAGGAAGCTGCCGCAAAGGCGCTTGAGGTCGCCGAGGTCTACAAAATCTATCAGGAAACATTGCGCAGCCGCCGCTCCGTGGATTTCGGCGACCTCATCATGAGGCCGACGCTTCTCATCGAGGCCGACGAAGCGGTGCGCACCGCCGTGAGGCTGCGTCATCGCCACGTCCTTGTCGATGAGTATCAGGACGTCAATCGCGCCAGCGCGCGGCTTCTGCGTGCCATGGCGGGTGACGGACGCCGCCTCTGGGTTGTCGGCGATGCCCGCCAATCCATTTACCGGTTCCGGGGCGCGTCTTCAATCAACATGGCGCGCTTCACGAGCGATTATCCGGGCGCGGTGATCGACCGCCTCGGCATCAATTACCGGTCGAGTCGCGAAGTCATCGCGGCGTTCTCGGCGATTGCGCCGCACATGGCGGCATCACAAGGCATGCTGCCGCTCAGGCTTGAGGCCGACAAAGGCGCATCCCGCATTCGCCCGCAGCTCCGCCGCTTCGACACCCTCGACGACGAGGCCGCCGGCATCGCGGCGCGCGTCCGCGAACTTGAGGGCTCCGGAATCCGTCTTCGCGATCAAGCCGTACTTTGTCGCACCAACTCCCGGCTCAACGACATCGCCCTCGCTCTCGAATTGCGCGGCATCCCGGTGTTGCATCTTGGCAGCCTCTTCAAGCGCAACGAAGTCCGCGATTTGCTTGCCTTGCTCACACTCGCGGTCGATCCGTTTGGCGACGGTCTCGCCCGCGTCGCAGCGATGCCGCGCTACAATGTGCCGCTTCAGGACATTCGCACGGCGACCCATGCGCTTCGTTCCCGCCCGGGGCCAGCGCTTGGCAAGCTTCGCGAGACTGCTGCGGATGTTGCTCTATCTCACGAAGGCCGAAATGGCCTCGCGCGCCTCGCCGCCGATCTCGACGGCATCACCTCCAGCGCTTCGCCCTGGGACCTGCTCCTCACTTATCTTCTCGACCGCACGAACGCCCTGGCGGATTTGGCGCGGCGCGAGTCCGTTCGCGACCGCATGCGGGCGGTCGCGATCTGGCAGTTCCTCAATTTTGTGCGCGACCGGAGTCCGGTCGGTCACGGCGCCCCAATCCAGCGCGTGCTCGACCGAGTCCGGCATTTGGTGCTGCTCGCCGAAGAGCGCGATCTGCGCCAGATTCCCGCGGGCGCGCTCCACATGGACGCGGTCCGGCTGATGACCGTCCATGGCAGCAAGGGCCTCGAATTCGAGGCGGTGCATGTGCCGGGCCTCACCAAGCAGAGTTTTCCCTCGTCCTATCGCGGCCAACGCTGTCCCCCGCCCGCCGGGATGATCGAAGGCGACGATGACGGCGACGCCGAGAGCGGCGCCAAAGTGCACAACATGGAGGAAGAGTGTCTGTTCTTCGTGGCGCTCTCGCGCGCGCGCACCCACCTGCAACTGTATCTTTGCCGCAAACAGCCGAACGGCAACAACCGCCCGCCATCGCCTTATCTCGATTGGTTCACGGGCGAGATCGCCGAGGTCGCTAACCCGGCGACCATGCCCTTGCCGGCCGATGCGCCGCGTCCGGCGCCGATTGCCGTCACATGGCCCGAAGACTGGAATCTCTCCGACACGCGTCTGCGCAGCTATGAGCAGTGCGCACGGAGGTTTTTCTATACGCATGTTCTCGGGCTCGGAAACGCCCGCAAGACGACGGCGTTCACGCAAACGCACGATTGTCTTTACGAACTCATCAAATGGCTGGCAGCCGCCCGGGTCGAGGGAGCACCCGGGCTTGAGGAGGCCTCCCAAGAGTTCGAACGCGTCTGGACCGCGAAAGGCCCCGTCGAGCATGGCTTCGCCAGCGATTACCGCCGTCTCGCCGATCGTCTCGTGACGGCTTTGGTCCGCTCGGGCGCCGGAGCGCGCTTCCTGCGCTCCGAGCCGATCGCCATCGATTTCGCCGGCGGGCGGGTGGTCGTCGAGCCGAACGAAATGGCTGAGCTGCCGAACGGCACCGTCGTCCTGCGCCGCATCCGAACCGGCTACCGGCGCGAGAAGGAGTATGACGAGCTCGAATACACGCTCTACCACCTCGCAGGACGCGCCCGCTACGGATCGTCGTATTCGGTGGAGGCGTTCCATCTCACCGACGAGGTCTTCGAGACCGTCGAAGTGACCGCGGCCAAAATCAAGAACCGGCAGGCCAAGACCGAGGCGATGGTCGCCGACATCAGGGCCGGCCTTTTCCCGCCCGATCCCGATGCCGTGCGTTGCCCGCGCTGCCCGCATTTTTTTGTCTGCGACGCCGTCGGCCGTGGCCCGCTCTCGCTGATTTGAACGCGGGCGCCTTTCCGGTTTAGGCGGCCCTCGCGATTAGGCCTCGGCCCGTCGCCTCCTTTGCAGACCCTTCCGATTCCGGACTCGCGGCTGTGCCGCGATCAAAGACGTGCCCGCATCAAATCGCGCGCGGCGCCTTTCCGGTTTGGCCGGGCGGCCGCGATTAGAGATGCGGAACCGCTCGGGCACTCCCGCCCGGGCAACGCTTCAAGGACAAAACGCATGGAAACCATCGACATCTTCTACCAGGGCCACGGCCTTCGCGAGATCGAGCACATCGAGATCGAGCCCGACCGCACCGTTGCTGTCGTCAAGGACATCCTCATCAAGAAGCACGGCTGGGCGCCGGACACGCTCATCTACCTCGAGGACGTGGAAACACCGCTCGAGGAGCAGCTCGTCATCATCGAGCTGTGCGGCACCGCTGGCGCCAATCTGCACCTGCACCGCTGCCGCCACGTCGAGGTGGCGGTCAGCTTCGGCGGCGAGACGGTTCATCACCGCTTGGCGCCGAGCGCTACGGTGGCGCGTGTCAAGACCTGGGCCGCCGTGACGAAATTCGGCATGACCGAGGAGGAGGCCGGCGAGCACGTGCTGCAGATCGCGGGCACGCAGGACCGTCCGCCGCCCGGCGCCCATATCGGCACGCTGACCGCGTGCCCGGCCTGCCGCGTGCATTTCGACCTTGTGCCGGACGAGCGCATCAACGGCGCGCCCGCTGCTCCGGCGCGGGGAGGGCGCTGATGGCGCCCGACGAGAAGGCGCTCCGCGCGGACCTGGCCAAGGCCGCCTTCCGCGCCGGAGCCGCCCGCGGGCGCTGGCGGCTGCTCGACGTCGCCTGGCCCTACGTCTTCATTGCGGTGACGGCGAAGGACGGGCGCGCCTACGTCCTGCGCTTCAACGCCTCGGGCTTTCCGGCAACGCCGCCGACGGCCGGCCCTTGGGACATGACCGCCAACGCGGTGCTGGCGTTCGACCTCTGGCCGCGCAGCAAGGGCGGGCGCCTCGGCGCCGTCTTCAATCCCAACTGGAAGGGCGGCACGGCTCTCTATCTGCCCTGCGACCGCGAAAGCATCGCCGGGCACGACCAGTGGCGCGCGCAAATGCCCTCGAAAATCTGGCGGCCCGCCGCCGGCCTCGTTCAATACCTGGAGCTTGTCCATGAACTTCTCCATTGCCGCGATTACCTGCCGCCTGCTCGCGCCGCGGCATGAGTTGTCCTGCTCCTTCTGGGTCTGGCAGCGGCTCCTCGCGAAGCTGCGCCAGCGCGGGCGCGGCGTGCGCGAAAGCGGCGCCTTTCTGCTCGGCCGCAAGGACGAAGGCGGGCGCCGCCGCATCGTCGACTTCGCGCTCTACGACGACGTGGACCCGCACGCGCTCGACAGCGGCATCGTTCATCTCGACGGGCGCCACTTCGGCAAGCTCTGGGATCTCTGCCGCGCCCGCTCGCTCACAGTGGTCGCCGACATCCACACCCATCCGGGCGGTGCCGGCCAGAGCGACTCCGACCGCGCCCATCCCATCATCGCTCGCGCCGGGCACCTCGCCCTCATCGCGCCGAACTTCGCCGCGCCGCCGGTCTCGCGCAGCGCGCTCGGCATCTACCGCTACGGCGGCGGCGGTCGGTGGGAAACGATCCCGAATGAGCGGCACCGCCAGTTCTTTCACATCGGACTCTAGGAGACGCCTGTCATGAACGCCTTCACGCCCGCCGACACGCTGCACCGCTTGGTCAAACAGGCCATGGACAGCGGCGCGGCCTCCAGCCTCGCCGAGGCGGAAAATCTGTTCCGCGGCTACCGCCTCTGCTTCTCGATCGGCGACGCCGAGGCCACGCAGCCGGCGCATCAGATCGCGCTCTTGACCGGCGTCGCGCTCGCGCGCCGCGTCTTCCTTGGCGGCGTCACTGTCGCCGGCGCGCTCGATGTCCCGCTGCTGGTGCCGGCTGCGCGCGGGTCGAGCCTGAGCGAGGCCCTGCGCGCCATGGGCGCCGAGATCGCCGACGCCGAACCCGCCGACCGTCCGTCGATCGCGATCGGCGGGGCCGCGCGCGACCGCCGCGCCGGGTTTCATGTCCGGGCTGTCTTCGCCGGCTGGCGCGGCGGCGCCGTGCCCGCGCATGTCGACTTCACGGGCGGCGAGGGCGAGGTCATGCCGCTCGCTCCAATGCTCGCTGCCGCGGTGGCCGTGAGCGAGGCGTTCTTTTATGTGCAGGGTCAAACGCCGGTCGCGGGCCGCCGCTCCATCGGCTTCTCGCTCTGGCAGCCTGCGCGCAAGGACTGGCTGACGGCGGATGGCGACGCGCCCGCCTTGCGCTATTTGCCGTCGCGTCTGTGGCTCATCGGGTTGGGGCACCTCGGGCAGGCCTATCTCTGGGCGCTCAGCCTCTTGCCCTATCCCAGGCCGATCGGCGTGTCGCTGATCCTGCAGGACACCGACCTCATCACGCCCTCGACCTGGAGCACCTCGATCCTGACCGACACGGCCATGGCGGGCGTGATGAAGACGCGCGCCATGGCGAGCTGGGCCGAGCAGCGCGGCTTCGGCGCGCGCATCTACGAGCGCCTGTTCGACGCCTCCTTCACGCGCCAGGACACAGAGCCGGCCGTCGCGCTCTGCGGTATCGACAACGCGCTTGGCCGCCGCGCCCTCGATCGCGTCGGCTTCGATTTTGTCGTGGAAGCCGGCCTCGGGCGCGGCCACCGCGACTTCCGCACGATCCGCCTGCACACCCTGCCCGGCAGCCGCCCCGCGGCGGACATCTGGAAGTCGGGCGCGGACGGGGAGGATGTCAGCGACCGTGCCGCCTATCAGCGCCTGCTGAAGGACGGCGAACTCGACCAATGCGGGGTCACGCTCCTGGCCGGCAAGGCCGTGGGCGCGCCGTTCGTCGGCGCCGTCGCCGCCTGCTTTGCGGTTGCCGAGGTGCTGCGCCTCCTGCATGGCGGCCCGCTCCATCACCTCATCGATCTCGACCTGCAGAGTCCCGAGCACCGGACCGTGGCCGGCCGCGCGGAAGCCTTGCCCCCGCTCAATCCGGGATTCGTCGAGGCGGCCGCCGGATAGCGGAAATCCACAGCAACAACGCAACCGCTGGTTAAGAGACCGAAGCGGTGGCAACGTCGAACGAGAGGGAACAGATCATGCGAATCATTCATTCCGCCGATTGGCAAATCGGCAAGGTCTTCAAGCAGTTCGGCGCCAAGGAAGAGTCGCTGCGGCAGGCACGTCTTGCCGCCATCGAGCGCCTCGGTGGGCACGCCAAGACTAACGGCGTCCGGCACATCCTCGTCGCCGGGGACGTTTACGACAACGAAGCTCCCAACCCGCACACGCTGCGGGCGCCGATCGAGCGCATGAAGCCATTCGCCGATGTGCACTGGCACTTGTTGCCCGGCAACCATGATCCGCACCGTCCCGAAGGCATCTGGGACCGCGTCGCGCAGCTCGGGCTCCCGCCCAACATCCACCTCCACCTCGCGCCGGTGCCGTTTGCGCTCGACGATCAAGCGTTCCTTCTGCCGGCGCCGCTCTTCCACAAAAGCGAACTCGATGATGTCACGGCGTGGATGGAGGGCGCGGCGACGCCGCCCGGCGCGCTCCGCATCGGGCTCGCACATGGCTCTGTCGTCAATTTCGGCAATGAGGGCGAAGCCGCTAATCCCATCGATCCCGCGCGCGCCGCCAAAGCCAACCTCGACTATCTTGCGCTTGGCGACTGGCATCGCACGCTGCAGATTGGCCCCGCGGTTTGGTACGCTGGAACGCCCGAACCCGACCGCGCCGGAGGGCAGGAGCAGGGCACGGCCCTGCTTCTCGAGATCGCCGGCCCCGGCGCGGCACCTTCGGTTTCGCCACTCGCGACCGGGACCTATCGCTGGATCACCCGCTCAGAACGGATCGACGACGAAAGCGGGCTTGCCGATCTCGACCAGCGTTTGCGCAATGAGCCCGAACTTTCGCGCCTGATCCTGCGCCTCCGGGTCGAAGGCCGCTTGCCGCTCGCCGCGCACGCCGCATTTGCGCAACGCATGGCTGATCTCGAAGCCGCGGTCTTTCACCTCGATCTCGATCAGGGCGCCCTGACCGCGCGGCCGACTGAAGCGGATCTGGAGGCGATCGATTTCGACGGCGTGCTGCGCCGTTCGGCCGACCGCCTCAGGAGCGTGATCGAGGATTCCGCCGCCGCACCCGAATTGCGCCGGCGCGCCGAGGAAGCGCTCGTCGAATTGTATGTGCGCGTCGTCAACTTCACGCGAGAGGAGGCCGCCTGATGTTGATCACCTCACTCAGCGTCGAAGGGATCGGCCGTTTCGCCAGCGCTGCGCGCGTGGACGGCTTTGGCTCAGGCGTCAACGTGCTGGCGGCCGGCAACGAGGTCGGCAAGTCCACGCTCTTTAAGGCTATCCGCACCTGTCTGTTTTGCCGTCACGACAGCAAGACGCAGGAGATCAGGGATTTGGGGGCCGACGACAGCCAGCTCCCGGCGACGGTTGAGCTTGCCTTCGAGCATGACGGCAAGCGGTACGTGATCAAGAAGAGCTTTCTGCGCTCGCCGTCGGCGGTCCTGACCGAAGACGGCCGCGAGATTGCGCGCCTCGCCGAAGCCGACAAAGCCGTCTGGGACATCCTCGGCATCAGCCCCGGCAGCGGCCGCAGCATCGACGAAGGAGCCTTCGGGCTTCTTTGGGTGGGGCAGGGATCGTCCTTCACGGCGCCGGTTCCGGGCACCGCCGCTTCGTCGCTGCTTAACGCCGCCATCGAATCCGAAGTCGGCGCACTCGTCGGCGGCGAGCGCGCGCGGCGCGCCATCGACGACATCAACGCCGAGCTCCGGCGCAATCTGACCGACAGCGAACGCGGGCCGCGCAGCGACGGTCCGCTCGCGCGGGCGCAGGACAATCTGGAACATTGGCGCAAAGCAGAAACCGATAGCTTTGCCAAGCTTAGTGCGCTGGAGCAGCAGTTTGCCGAACTGACCCAGCGCCGCCGGCGTCACCGCCAGATCACCGATCCGGCGGCGGTCGCGCAGATGACGCAGGAGCTGACGGACGCCCGCAACAGCTTCCGCGAAGCTCAGGCCGCGGACCAGGAAATCCGCCGCCTCGAAGCGGAAAGCGTTGCCGCCACACGCGCGCTCGAAGGCGCCGCGCAGCGGCTTCACCAGCATCGCGAGGTGGCGTCCCGCATCGATGCCAATCGCCGCCTCGAAACCGACCTGACGAAGAGCCTTCCCGAACATCTAAGCCAGGAACAGGAGGCCCGGACCGCGCTGGCTCGCACGGAAGAACAGCGCGCTGCCGCCGAGAGCGAAGCCAAGGCTCTCTCCATCAAGCAGCAGCATCTCGAACGCCTGGCCGGCGCGCTGCTGCGCGCCTCGCGCAAGGACGAACTGACGCGCCGCCTGAAGTCGCTTGAGGAGAGCGCCAACAATCTGACGGAGACCGACGCCCAACTGTCGCAACTTCACATCAAGCCCAAGACCGTCGGGGATCTCGACGAGCTTGACCGGCAAATCTCCGCGCTCGACGCGCAGCTCTCGGCGGCGGCGGCAACGCTGGCGGTCGAGGTGAAACCGGCGGGCTCCGGGCAGGTGCGCATCGGCTCGCTGCGCGCGGAGGGCAGCCACGCCGCGCCCGTTTTGGCGCCGACGGAGGTCACGGTCGGCGATCTCGCCGTTGTGACCGTGACGCCGGCCGTCCATCCACGGCAGGAAAAGCGGCAGGCGCTGGATACCGAGCGCACCATGCTGTTGAAAACCGCAGGCGTGGCCGGCGCCGCCGAGGCTCACGCGCTTCTGGCCCGCCAGCGCGAGCTTGAAAACATCCGGCGCGGGATTCTCGCCGAGCTCAAAAGCCTCAAAGCCGGCGACGATCCGGCTGCCGCCTGTGCCGACGTCAAGTTGGCACTCGCGGAGATCGAAGCGGCCATCGCTGCGGCGCTTGCGGTGACCGGCCGGACGGCTCTGCCGAGCGAGGCCGCGATCGATGCCGAACGGATTGAGCATGAGTCAAAACGCAACGCGCTCGACGCGCGGCGTGCCAGTCTCGACGCGGCGCGCGAGGAGCAGCAGAAGGCGGTCGAAGGCGCCGTCGCCGAGCGCACGGGCGCCGAGACCAGGCTCGAAATGCTCCGCAAGTGCATCGCCGAAGACCTCGCGCTCCGCTCGGACGCTGATCGCGCGGTGCGGGACGCGGCGATCATCGCTGAGGTCACCGCCTGTAAGGTCGCGCAGCAGACCAAAGCCGCAACGCTCGCCGCCGTCCGCGCGACGGCTCCCGACGCCGCCGAGATCGAGCGGCGCGAGCTGCGCTGCCGGCGCCTCGAACAGGCTCTCGACAATCACAACGCCGAGCTGATGCAGCTTGAGCGCGACATCGGCCGGCTCACGGGCCAGATTCAGGCAGCCTGCGGCGACGGTGTCGGCGAGGTCCGCGCTGCAGCCGAAGAGCAGCGCGTTCTCGCCGAGCGCGAATGCTCCCGCATCGAAGAGCGCATCGCTACGCTCCAGTTGCTACGCGACACGGTCGGCGGCTGCCTCGCCGAAAGCCGCGAGCGCTACTACGAGCCCGTGCGGCGGCACCTCCGACCCTACCTCAACGATCTTTTTCCGGGAGCGGAGCTTGAGCTTGGCGACGGCTTCGCGATCACCGGCATGAAGCGCTCGCGTTCGGAGAGTTTCAAGCGCCTCTCCGGCGGCACGCAAGAGCAGATCGCCGTGCTGGTGCGCCTCGCCATGGGGACGCTGCTCGCGGAGCGCGGCGGCAATGTGCCGATCATCCTCGACGACGCGCTCGTCTATTGCGACGACGACCGCATCAACATGATGTTCGACGCGCTGAGCCGCGCCGGAAAGCACCAGCAAATCATCGTCCTCACTTGCCGCTTGCGTTCCTTTGCGCCGCTCGGCGGCCATACGCTGCGGGTGCAGATGAATGGCGAAGATCACTGAGGGGCGTGGAGGGAGTCCTATGTCGTCGATGTTCACCTGGGTCGATTTTGCGGAGGACGACCGCCGCAAGATGGCCGACGTCATCGCCCTCTTCAGCGAGAAGGACACGCGCGACGAGCTGGGACTCGGCGGCATTCGCGACACCTTTGCCGACCTGCTGTTCCCGGCGACCAGCACCATCCAGACCCGCGCCCGTTATTTTCTGTTCATCCCATGGATTTACCGGGAGCTGGAACGCCGCCGCACGCTACCCGCCGATATCGAACGGCTCGCGCGGCGCGACGAGATTCGCCTCATCCATGCCCTCGAGAACGGCGGCGAGACCGACGGCATCATCGGTACGCTGGCCCAGGATAAGTTGGCGCGGTTACCCAGCAGCATCTATTGGGCCGGTCTCGGCCGGCTTGGCATCCGCGGGTTCGCGGGGTCGCAAGAGCAGTATCATCGCGAGTTTGCGGCCTTTTACCCGGCTTCCGCCCGCCGCCTGGTCGCCGAAGACGAGCCGGCCGCCGAAAGCGCGTCGTGGAGTTCAAGCTTGCCACCGGCGCCATCCGACTTTCTCGAACAAGCAACCTTCACCCTCACCAAGCGCGAAGCCAAATATCTTGCCGAACGGATTTGGGAGTTCGGCGCGACCGTCTTTGGCGAGCTTCTGAGCAGCGCCAACGCTGAGATCGACAGCTCCTTCGTTTGGGAGACGACCTTCGCTGCCAAGCTCGGGCCGTCGCTCAAAAGCCAGATTGCGCATGCGCAAAATTTTTCCGAGCTGATGCACGGCGCAGCACTGCTTTACAATTTCATGCTGGCCTGCGACGCGAATCGAAAGCGCCTGCAGGACGAGTACCGCGACGAGCTCGCTGCCTGGGCGGAACGAATCGAGGCCGCCCGGTCCCGCTACGTGTCCTGGGACCGCAAGCGCTTCTGGACGATCGTTTCGGAATCGACGCACGTGGTATCGTCGCCGGCGCGCAAGTTTGTGGACGGCTGGATCGATCACACGCTTCGAAGCCCAAAGTTAACCGGTATCGCCGACGACCCGGCGGCGCAATCGCTCGTCGCGGCGCGCGAGGCGCAGGTCAAACGCACGCGCAAGCGCCTCGGCAACGCGCGCGCGCTCGAACGCTGGAATGAAGCGTCGGGCGCCGGTCAAATCGACTATCGCTGGTTCCGGGTCAAAACCATCGCCAACGACATCCGCCAGGGGCTTGGCTGAGTCATGCTGCCTCCCGACCACCGCGAGCTTTACCTCAGCGCGCTCCGACCCGCGCCGGGCTTTCGGCTCGACCGCGCGATCGGCACCACTTATTCTCTCGACCTCATCACCCTGCTGTCGCTTCCGCTTAGCTTTGCCCTGCTCGACATGACCGATCACGAGGGCAAGCTTCTACGCGATCCGGTCGCCTTGCTTCACGCGCTTCGCGCCTATGCGAACCGCCTGACAATTTTTTGCCAAGCGGGCGGCATTCACGTGCCGGCGCAGCGGCACCCCCTTTATGCGCATCTCGAAGAGGCCATTGTTCCGGTGCGCAAGGAAGGTGGCGCCTTTCACCCCAAAATCTGGGTCTTGCGCTTCACGTCGCCCGGCGAACCCGTTCGCTACCGTTTCTTGTGCCTCTCGCGGAACATCACGGGCGATCCGTCGTGGGACACACTGCTCGCCCTCGATGGCCAGGTCGCGAATCGCCAGCGCGCTTTCGCGAAGAACCATCCTCTCGCCGACTTTCTTCTCGCCCTCGCGGGCCTTGCCGCTGACCAGCTCCTTGAGCGCCACCGGCAGGCCGTGGCCCTTCTCGCCGACGAATTGCGCCGCGTCCGCTTTGAGCTCCCCGAACCGTTCGAGGACTACGAATTCTATCCGATGGGCCTTCCGGATTTCCCAGCGCCCGAGCTTCCCGAAGGCACCCGGCGGCTGCTGGTTGTGTCCCCGTTCCTGACCGCTTCTTTTCTCAAGGAGATTGCGGAGGAGGTTCCGACGATCCTCATTTCGCGCGAAGACAGTCTCGACGCCATCGACGCCGCCACTTTGAAGAAGTTCGAGCAGGTCTTTGCCATCGACGATTCGGCGTCCGGCAATGACGAAGCAATCGAAACGGCGGAGGCGCCCGCGCCACCTTTGAATCCGTCCGACGATGCGGCGGCTGAGGCCGCCGCGCAGGGTCTGCACGCCAAGCTTTATCTCGCCGACGCCGGCTGGGACTGCGACCTCTGGACCGGCTCGGCCAACGCCACCTCGGCCGGCTTTCACCACAATGTCGAATTTCTGACCCGCCTCACAGGCAAAAAGAGCAAGGTCGGAATCGATGCGTTTCTGAACGGCAGTTCGGGCTCCAAGGGATTTGCCCGATTCCTATTGCCTTATCAGATTCCGAAAAGCCCGCCCGTCGTGAACGACGTGGCGGAGCAAAACGCCAAACTTGCCGAGGAGCTGCGGACCCTCATAGCCGCTCTGCCTTTGCGTCTCGAGATCGCGCGGCAGGAAAAGCTCTACCGATTGATCCTGCGAACGCGCGCGCCCGCCACTGCCGAGATCGATGCCACCGCGATAGCCTGGCCAATCACCCTTGCGCAAAGCGCCGCGCAACCCATGGCGCCGCTGTTTTCAGGAAACGACCTTGTCTTCGACCGGCTCTCCTCCCAGGCCCTCACGGCTTTCCTTGCCGTCATGATCACGGCCGGTCGAGGCGAAAACGCCGTCGAGCTTCGCTTTGTCCTCAAGCTTCCGCTTTCGGGCGTGCCCGAAGACCGGTTCGAAAATCTTCTTCATCATGTCTTGAGCGATCCGGCCAACGTGCTGCGCTATCTGCTGTTCCTCATTCATCACGACGGCTTGGATTCCGGCCGGATCGCGGACCTCTTCGCGCCGGCGCACGACCCGGCCAACCGCCGGAGCGCCAACGGCGCCGCATCGATCCCGCTCTTCGAGGAGTTAAGCCGCGCCCTCGCCACGCAGCCCGAACTACTGGACGGCGTCCAGTCTTTGGTTGCTGACCTGCGCAAAACCGAGGAAGGGGCGGCGCTTCTGCCACCGAACTTCGATTTGGTATGGACGCCGATCTGGAGCGCGCGGGAGGCGCTGCGACGATGACCGCTCAACCCAAGCCCGACGTGGAGGAAGTCTGCCGGTT
>Ga0187784_10000643_pt1 | contig 26053 bp, 14 predicted proteins | sample 1015_SJ02_MP15_2_FD_132964 | JGI IMG/M metagenome (GOLD analysis project Ga0187784, IMG submission 132964) | Tropical peat soil microbial communities from peatlands in Department of Meta, Colombia - 1015_SJ02_MP15_20_MG | ecosystem: Environmental > Terrestrial > Soil > Wetlands > Peat | place... | reverse complement strand
CCGATTCCCTACGCCCAGGACGACGACGGCCATTACGCCGGCCGCCCTTACACCCCTGGTGCGGCTCTCTCTTGGACGCTCAAGGACTGTGGTTGCGCCGGTATCGGCATCATTCACTGGACCACCCGGCCCTTGGATATCTACTTCAAGAGCTTCTCCACACAGGTGTGGGGCGAGACCCAAGATCAGCCCCTCTCCGAGACTTGTTACCATATGGCCGAGCGCACCTTCGGCAAGACGGCCCGTGAGGAGGGAGGGCGCTATTTACTCCAATGGATAACAGACGCTCCCATGTTCGGGTGCGAGAGCACGAACGCATTCATCGAGCATCCCTTAGGAGACGTTCAGGCTGCGATCATTGGTTGCCAGCAGCGGCTGCAAACGCTCGACAATATTTCCCGCCTGCCTCTGTCCGCCAGGGCGGCAGAACAGGTTGCCTACTGTCGCGACTGGGAGAACTTCGTCCTGGGGTTCTTTGGCAGCCATTCTGCTTGGGAGCGATCGGTCACCTTTGGCAAGAACAGTGAACTTGCTAGGGCACGGGAGGCGCTGGCGGGCTGCAAACCGGAAGCCGTGCTCGAGCACTATGCCCGCATGGCATCTCGGCTAGGCATTACATCCGGTGAGAAAGGTTTGTTAGTCTCGATGAATCTTCGCTGGTTGCCCTATATCGTCTCTCACCGGCAAGCCTTGGGTGTGGAGAGCGTGCGTTTGAAGTTCATGCCCACCAGGCATGAGACCTTGGCCCAGGCACCCGGCCTTTACACGTTTTTCATCGACCGGGATCACCGCTTGTGGATCGGATTGGGGGAGAAGGAAACCGGCGTACCTGCCTTCGCGCGGTCCGACCCCGCGGAAGAGGTCAGCGATGCCGGTCTCGAAAGCGATAGGGCGTTCTCGCTGACCGTGCGCTGCATGATGGGAGAACCGCTGTGGCCGGGCTCCTATAACGCCAAGCTGCTGTTCGCCCGTCCCTCTGTGGTGGAGGAAGAAAGCGCGCTCGATTTGGAAATCCGTGGTTCGAACGACACCGAGGCCGTTACGGACCATGTCAATCTTGCCCAGAAGTTGTCAAGCGGGTTGCCCGTGGCATCGCTGGACTATCTCGTGAACGTCAAGCAAGGTGAGCTACGCATCGAGATTAAACCAGAGAAGGGAAAGGTCTTCTTATGTGGCGCAGTGATCGAGCCCGTTAAGACCTCGCAGGCACGCGGGGGCCCCCTCGGGGATTTAGCATCGTGGAGGGGCGGAAGGGCTAATTCGAGGTCGAAAGGGGAATGAAGTGTCCGATGAACTTTTGGCTTAACCCAGGAGGAATCCATAAAGATGAAAAGGTCATTGTCGATTCTGACCATCGCTCTTCTAAGCGCCTCTATATGCTACGGAAAGAAGAAAATCTCCGTCTCCAGGGACGAAGTCGTCGCCGAGATCAGAAAAGTTTGCGACTACCAGCTTGCCAATCCTTGGCCCTATGAGCCCGCGCAAAACAATGACTGGCAGCGCGGCACGTTCTATATAGGGGTCATGGCAACCTATCGAACCACCAAAGAGCAGAAGTATCTCGATCAGGCCCTGCGGTGGTCGGAGGAAACCCATTGGGCCCCGGAAGACAATCCGGCGTACCCGGCTAACCCTATGACCTGCGGGCAAACGTATCTAGAGTTGTACTTCCTGAAAAAGGACGCGAATATGATCGCTGGAACGCGGCAGTATGTAGATAAACGTATGGCCATGGGGGCGCCGGGACGGACGGAGTGGTTTTATTGTGACGCATTGTTTGTTGCTCCTCCTACCCTCGCCGAGTTGGCCGTCGCTACAGGAGAAAAGAAATATCTTGAGTACATGCATCGCATGTACTGGGATGTGAGGGATGCCCTGTTTGACAAGCAGGAAGAGCTATTCTACCGGGACAAGGATTTCTTTTCCCAAAAGGCGAAGAATGGAAGGAAAGTGTTTTGGTCGCGCGGCAATGGCTGGGTGATCGCAGGCATTCCGCGGATCCTGTCGTACCTTCCGCGGAACGACCCGCAACGCGGTCGGTATATCGAGTTACTGAAAACCCTGGCTGCCTGTATCGCCCCTGCGCAGGGAGCTGACGGATTGTGGCGTACCAGTCTGCTCGATCCGGAGGAATTTCCCGACCCTGAGACCAGCGGCAGTTCCTTCTTCTGTTACGCGCTGGCGTGGGGCATTAACCATGGAATCCTGGAAAGGGCGAGATACTTGCCAGTGGTTGAGAGGGCCTGGAAAGGGCTCACTGGCTCGGTCGATAGCAGAGGGAAACTAGGCTGGATTCAACGCGAGAATAAACAGCCAGGCCCTGTGGCGCCGGAAGAGTCGTATGAATATGGCGTGGGGGCTTTTCTGCTCGCCGGGAGCGAAGTCGCCTATCTTGCCAAGTAAGACATCGAGGCCGCACAGTACCGGTGTCAGGACAAAACTCGCGACGATTTCACATGACCATTGTAAGTCAAACTTCTTCAGGTTTGCTCTTCGGAGAATACTTGTGCCTCCGCTGCGCTTATCCCCAAGTAACTAACTCTTGATTGCATACATGGGCTGTAATGAGCATTTGTTGCATTGCGTTACGCCAGCTCCAGACACGCCAACTCGTCTCGCGGCCAGAGCACCAAAATGTCCGCCCGAGCGGCGCGGGAGGTCAGTGCCCGCACTTCGTCGACAAAAAATGAGGCATTTTCCCTCTCCTTTGCGCAGTCTAGGTGGACCTGAGAGGCGGAGTCTGTGGAGACGAAAGACCGCCTACGTGACGCTCAGAGTTGGCGTGTGGTTTGCAAGCCGCACGCTTGCCGTCCTCTCAAAGAGGCGCCCCACTGGAAGGGCCAACTCGTACGCCCACAATTCAACAGAGGAGGATCGCTGTATGCCTGAAACTGATGGCCAATTCAAGGGTATTCGTGGATACCTCTGGCTGGCCCTCGGTTTTCTGCTAATCTTGATCGCCCTTGGCAGCCTCATCTATCTCGTTTTTCGCCTTACGGACTAGACGGGAGTTGCGCACCCGCTCATCGATTGGGGCCCAGACAGACCACAATCTTCTGATTTTGAGGAGAGTGGCATGCCGAAAATTGGATCGAAGAATCAGGCACTTATGGTGAGCCGAACGGTAGGGTTGTTGGGCAACCAGTGCAAGCCTGGAGAATGTCGGGGCGTTTCCGACGTTGCTGCTGGGCCAGAAGTTCGGCAAAATGATTGTGCCGGAGGCAAGACAAGTTTGAGGGCCCCCGATTGTGATGATACCGAGGGACCAAGAAAAAGATTTTGAAGACTTGGAGGCGAGCCAACTCTTCTGTCCGACCTGCAAACCCGCCATGCCAGTGCGAAAGCGTCTTCTTCTGGTGCTGCTCGACAAGGAAATCTTCAGCTACGTCTGCACGGGGTGCGGCTCTGTGGTGGGGAAAAAGGAGCAGCCGTGGCAAAGACCGGCTCAATGGTCGAGAATCTGAGGCACGAAGTGCGCGGTTTCTTCCGCACTCAATCCCCTGAGAACTCCAGTCCCACGAGGTCCAGGCCACTCCGAAGATGTAGCTGACGCCCGAGTCGACAAAACAAAAATGGTCGGCCTGAATTGCGGTCAGGGTTCGCAAGGCAATCAGCAATTCAGTCCAAGGGGTTCGCCACTTGGAGATCCACTATTCTGCCATTCCTTCTAACCTCCAAAATCTGTGTTTAGCTGCTTACCAGCAACATGACCGCCTACGTCTAACGCCTCAGCGACTCGTCAGTTATTACCATCGGACGGACGGGTTGAAGGGTGTGGCGTTGCGACCGACTACGATCAAGGCGTCTTACTGCTTACCGCCTTTTTGCCAGGCAACCCGGGGAGGGCAAGTGGGGCAAGTGGGCTACGATGTTGACAAATCCAAAAGCTATTGTAGTCTTCTGCGTTCTTGGTTTCGCCTCATGTTCGGCCTAAACTGTTGACTTTAACCAGCGGTTGTGAGGAATGGAGGACCCATGCAAGATCGGTCACGGAGAGAGTTCCTAAGGCTAGCAGGGAGCTTAGCGGTGGCTGGAACGGTGCCCACTAGGGGGATACAGGAAGGGGTTGCAGCAATGGACGACGAGAGGGTGTGCGGATCGCCAACTTCGGATCCGCGCGACCTCCCTGCGCGCGACCGGCGATTGGAGGTGCGCACGCTGAATACGCCCAGGACGCCGCCCACGTTCAAATCGCGACCAAAGTGGGAGGCAAGAGCCGAAAAGCTGCGAGAACAGATCTTGGTGGCCGCGGGTTTGTGGCCGCTGCCTGAAAAGACTGATCTGCGGGCACAGGTTTTCGACCGTGTCGACGAGGAAGACTACTCCGTCGAAAAGGTCTATTTCGAAAGTTACCCCCGCTTCTATTGCACGGGGAACCTCTACCGCCCCCACAGGGTGGGTGCCAAACCGCCTTTTCCCGGTGTCCTTTGTCCACACGGGCACTGGAACTACGGAAGGCTCGAGCACAGACCCGGAGAAATGGACGCTTGCTCCGTTCCACAACGCTGTATGAACTTTGCTCTGCAAGATTACGTCTGTTTCTCTTACGACATGGTGGGGTGCAACGACAGCTTCCAGGTGCCGCACAGTTGGGGACGCGATATGAAAGCTCCCTGGACCCTGTCGCCGGAAGCGCTTCGCCTGGGTTTATGGGGAGTTGGCCTGCTGGGGCTGCAACTTTGGAATTCGATTCGGGCCATCGATTTCCTGAGTTCGCTTCCTGATGTGGACACGCAACGCATTGCTGTGACCGGCGCTTCCGGCGGAGGCACGCAGACGTTCCTGCTGACGGCTGTGGACGAGCGTGTGCGCGTGGCAGCCCCTGTCAATATGATCTCGCACTTCATGCAAGGCGGAGACATCTGCGAGAATGCTCCCAACCTGCGCATCGACACGGACAATGTCGAGATCGGCGCTCTGGCTGCGCCCCGCCCCCTGCTCATGGTGTCAGCAACCGGAGATTGGACCTGCGATACTCCTCGAGTCGAGTACCCTGCCGTCCGTGCCATCTACGACCTGTTTGGCGAAAGCGACCATGTCGCCTGCGTGCAGTTCCCGGCGCAGCACAATTACAACCGTCTTAGCCGTGAGGCCGTTTATCAGTTCTTCGCCCGCTGGCTGAGAAAGGACCCCGTCAAGACCTATGCCGAAGGGCCGAAGGAGAAGGAACAGGACTTTTCGCTTGATCCCGGTCGCCTGCTGGTTTTCAGTCGGCGGCAAGTGCCTGCCGAGGCGTGTGACGCGCAACAGCTTGCCGAATATCTTGTGTCGGGAACTCGCCAGCGGTTGGAGAAATCCGTTCCCCAGAATGCGGTAGAACTGGAGAGCTATCGTCGGCGATTTTGGCCTGCTTTCCGGGTGGCACTCATGGCCGAATCGCCGGTTCCCGATGATCTGCGGTGGTGGCCTCTGCCGGGTGGATCGGGGGTACGAGACCATACGCGGCGCCATTTGATCGTTGGGCGGGCCTCCGTCCAAGACCGCATCCCGGCGCAGCTTGTGATTCCGCCGGGGCGGATTACGTCCGCCGCGATGATCGTTCACCCGCAGGGGGCAGCAGCCGCGCTCGGCTTACCGCAGTCGCTATCCCCGCTGGCGCAGGAATTGAAGAGGCGCGGCTTCCTCTTGTTTTCTATCGATGCGTTCCAAACCGGAGAAGCGGTCGACGGTTCACGAAAGATGGACGGGCCGTACTTCTCCACTTACAATCGCACCGACGATGCGCAGAGAGTTCAGGACATCCTTACCAGCCTCGTTTACCTCGAAGAAGCCTGGCGGCCCGGTAGGATCGTGGTCGCCGGCCAAGGCCTGGCAGGACTCTGGAGCTTGCTGGCTCGTCCCTTCTTTCGGACTCCTTTGGCTTTGGTGGCGGATGTGGCCGGGTTCGACAGTGCTAATGACGCTGCCTACTTGGAAAAGTTGCACGTTCCGCTGTTGCGGCAAGCCGGTGACTTCCAAACGGCGGCATTGCTGGCTTCCCCCTCGCCGCTTCTGCTGTATAACCTTGGATCGCACTTCGCAAGCAAGCAGTTCGAACACGCCTTCAGGGTCCAGGGCGCGCCACATCAACTCCGTGTCTCAAGCCAGGAATTGTCCGCTTCGGAGATTGCTGCGTGGCTCACAGAGGCTTAGCCCGCATTCCTCACTGCGAGTAGAGAAGATTGGAAGGCCGGCACAGGGGGGGGCGATTAGCAGGGCTAATTAGCCTGCGAAAAAACGCCCCCAACCTGCCATTCTGAGCGCAGAGAAGTATCTCGGCAGTTGTAAAATCAAGCGACCACAGAGATCCTTCGTCGCCTGCGGCTCTCCCCGAAAAACACCTTTTTTCCGCGAAAGCCGGAATCCATCGGATACCCTGCCAAAAACAGACCTCCGCTTTCGCGGGGGGTAACGACGCCGATTTTCATTACCTAGGTTGGGCCGCAGGCCCATGGAAACTCCTCAGCCGCCCGGCGAGGTCTCGCTGATCACTAGAAGTGAGCTTGGATGTGAATCTCGCCAGCTCGCACAGGCAGCCGGACCCGTTCCTGGCTGGGATCAAAGTCCGCCCATGGCCGCCCCTCCACCTCCACCGAACCCAGGTGTTTCCCCACCGGAGCACGCAGAACCAACCATGCAGTTTTCGGTGGATTCCGTCTAGGCAACGTCACGTGGGCCTCGACCCCGCCCTCATCTGCTTCCAAACGGTAACTGACGGGTCCGAAATAACTGGGTGCCTCCCGGACTTCGATCCTTTGCCCTGGCGCGAGCCATCGTCGCGGAGTTCCCGCCGCCAACCACAACACCTCATCTTGCTCCCGAACCAGCAGATCCCGAACCCGGTTCACGAACTTCGCTTCATCGGGAACTTTGTAGAAGGGCCCGCTCGGGGCACCCCACTGATGGAACTCCTCAGTAAAGGCGTTTACTGAGGGATAATAGCACGCAACAAAATCATTATAGAGACTTCGAAGGGCGGCAGGAACTTCGTTGCGCCGCAGATAGGTCAGGGTGGGATTCTGCAGATTGGCCTGGAACACCATCCCACCGCGACTGAACCAGAGATTGTCTTTCACCCAACCGTGCACGTTAAGTCCGAGCGAGGAAGACATCGTAGCGTTATCTTCCCAATCATCCAGCACCCAATTTGCCAGTGGCTCGTCGCTATGAAATACGTCGGTAGCCAGAAGGATCATAGGCCCGTAAAGAACTTCCCGCGTGGCGGAAAGGCGATACGTCGGAAGGACCTTCTGGGGATAGCGCAAATAATAAGATACGCGAATGGGGCCGAACAGACGAATGCGCTGATGCGCCCGCGTGGGCACATAGGGAACATAGGTGTTATCGCGCAGTTTGATGACCGGAGCCAATCGGGAAGCCAGCAGTACGGCGTCCCGCAAGTCCTGCGTGTACGCTGCGGCTTCGTGCTCATATCTTTCCGCTTCCGGCGCACCCACCTCCGCCAGGGCTCGAGCCAGGCTGTTCATGCCGGCAGCCGCAAAAGCATTCACCGAGAACCAGTGCCCCCAGTCCGCGTTATCCTCGAGGTGGCCGGCTGGGAGAAGACCATACTCCGGGACGTGCCGATCCCCATCCAGGACTTGCGTGAGTTTTCGCTGCTCGATAATCCAGTCGGCCGCCCGTTCCATGCTCGCCGCGACATCCCGGAGCCATTTTTTATCGCGCGTATAGAAGTAATGCTCACCCAGGGCCCAGAGTACGGCTCCATGGTCGAGGTTATAGTCTGAGGCAGTGTAGTCATACTCCCGGTCGACGCGCGCCCCGTGGTATACGTCCCTTTGATTCCCGGTAAAGGTTCCGGGAAATGGTTTGGAACCTTGTAGGCGGAGGAATGCCTCAAGGTACTCCTCGGCGAGTTTGTGGTCGCCCAGCGCATCCAAAAGCACGCATTGGAAGGACGCCTCGTTGTCATAGACAGCATAGGTATAACTCGCTGCAGGCACCATGTAGATGCGGCTTTTCGGGTCTTTCGTGGTGCTGATCCGGATGTGCGGAATTACCGCCTTTGCAAATGCCACAAACCGCTTTTCCGGCACGTCAAACGGGACCAGGTGGTCTGTAACCTGACGCCAATACTGGATCACGCGGGCGTGTTCGTCGTCGTATTTGAGTTTAGTCAGTTGCTGGCGTTCGGTAGGTGAAAGTTGGGGCACAAAGGGCAAGGAAATCAAGGCGGTGCTTTCTTCACCGCCAGCGAGAGCGATCTTGGCGTGGATGCCCCATAGGACCTTGCCGCCGTCTGGCACTCGACCGGCGGAGACGCGAGCTGACTCTGGAAAACTCACCTGAGCACGCACCAGCCGGCCGCCCTTGGCCAGAAGTTCGCCCTTCTCGAGGGAGAGATTCTCCGCGGGTTCGGTGGCAAGCCATAAGTGAGCCTTTGCTGGCGAAGAACTGGGGTTGCGAACTCGAATCTTAAGCATCAGGACCGCAGGGGTCTCCTCGCTCCGCCCTGGATCGTCAGGACTCAGCGGTCCAGAGAGTAAGGTAACGAAACCCTCTTCGTCGTATTCAATGCCTTCGGTTGACCAATCCGCCCTCGCCACCGGCAAGTAGTCTTCCAAGACGGAAAGCCGGGAATCCTTCGAGGCGGGCCGGAACTGCGGTGGTACGCCACTTCCTATTCGCCAGGAAATTCGATCACCTGCCCACTCCAGACGCTCGAGCTCGCGGCCTTTGGCTTTGTCGCCCACCTTGGAGATTGCGATGTTTCCGCCCCACTCGAAGGCAAATTTCTGCCAACTGGCGTCGGCGGCCAACGGTAAGTAAAGGCGGCCGGCTTCTCGCATTACCGGGTCCAGGGGCGGGATCTCCTTCGAGGCTCGCTCGTAACTCTGTTCGGGCTCGCGGGCAAGCTTCTCGCGGATCCTCTCCCCGGATTTGACTATCGATGGAGAGAAACTGCGCGCGTCCCGGGCCAAGCAGACGTACGCGTGGAAGTCAGGAACGTACAAGGGGCCTTTCTCAACGTCCGGAACAGCGAAGGAAAACGTTCGATCTCCTGCGTCTAGTGTCACCACCGTAACGTCATGGGAACCCGGAAGCGAAGGCTCGGAAGCAACCAGCGCCAGCGCCAGACCTTTCGGAGTGCCGGCCGTAGTGACGTGGAAAGCGCTTCCGCGTGTCGCGTCTCCTGCAGATCCTCCCCAAGTCTGCAGCCTTCGCAGGCGACCGTTGTAGACGTGCACGGAACCCTCCCACGTGCCGCCGGCCGCTTCCCCGGCGCCCAACTCTACGCGCACACGCACGGATTTCTCCCGCGAACCGCTCGAGACCTGCACGGCCTCGATTTGCGGGTTGGACCGAAAAACCAGCCGCATTTTCAGGGTGCGGCGGTAGTCCGCGCCCTGGAGGTTCATGGCCAGTGGATTCTCGGCCTTTTCCAGACGCGCAAAAGTGTATCGACATAGCGCTCCTTGGCAGTCCACCTTGGTGGATGCCTTTAGCCAACGTCCTTGCCAGGGATCGTCGACTGGATCTTCGATCTCGGGCATCTGCGGGGGTGGGTAAGGCCAATTCCTAAACCAGTATTCCAAATCCCCGCGCGGGGCCTTGGCGCTGGCCACGGCCCGCACCCTTACCTCGCGAATATCGCGTTCCTCAGCCCACTGCAAGCCGTAAATGTAACGTCCGTCCGCAGCACGCCCGGCGTTCTTCCCTGCGCTCCTTGCTTCGCGGTAATCGAAAGCCACTTGGGAGGTGTGTTGGTCCCTGACGCAGCAACGCAAAGCGAATGGTGCGATGTCAAGAAAGGGCGTCGAGGCCAAGGCGGCAGAAGTTAACAAGACGGCGAAGCAGCCACAGATGATAACACCGGTGACTCTCATGTTCGGTTCCTCTGCAGATCCGGCCGCGTCATTGACCCGTTTGCCAACCTGATCGAGCGGCGACACTTCAACGCCACTCTATTCTTATCGTATTCGAGTGCGTGTGACGAAGGTGAACAACGAAGTCGCCTCCAGGAAGGGCCTCTACGGTGTACCCTTCATCGTTGAGATTCCCTTGCAGCGGCAGCGTTGAGTCACCCGCCAACACCCGGACTGGTTGTGAGGCCAAGCGGAGGACTTCTGTTGACGCTTTATCGAAGGTCCGGTAATCCAAACTTGAAGTGCCGTACCTTACCTTCTGTACCACCGAGGAGGAATGCAAAAGGTGGTCCTGGCCTTTTGGCGCAAAATCCGGCACAGCTCCAAGCGCCCACACGAAGCTGCGCCCGGCGTCCGCGAAGCCGTCCTCAAACCAATACGGAGTGGGATAGTCCGTGCCGCAACATGCCATTTTTCCGTCGGGCCCAGAAAAGTAAGTGGCATAGTTAAGCGAACGGAAAGCATTTTCACGCGCAGAACCGTCGCCGGTCCTCTCATAAAACATCGCGTTGATCGCTCCCCATTGGGCCGTGCGGCAGCTTAGCCCTGCTCGGGAGCAGCAGCCCCGGCTTGACAGACCGAGCAGCACGCCCCCCGGTCGTAACTGCTCGTCGATTGCCCATGCACCAAAGAAAGGTCCCCGCCCCAGCAGGACCCGGCTTCGATCTATGAGATGCCCGACGTGGCTATTCCAGTCTGGGTCGATGGCGGAAGGGTCCGTTCGCGACAGAATATAGTAGCAAGTCATGATAGAGGTCATGTCGTTTTGGTTCTCAACATCTCTGGGAGTATCCTCGTAATAACCGCTCCAGTTATCCCATGCCAGGCTCGCCTTATTCAGCGGATTGTCGAGGAGCCAGTTCCAGGCTATATCACGTGCCCTCCGGTAGCTCGGGGAATCGCCTTCCCCAAGCCGCAAAAGCTCATCAAACAGGCGCACGGGCGCGACGATCATGCCCCCGTATTCTTCCCCGTTGATGACCTTCCCCGTATGAGCGTCGATGCGAAACGGCCACGGGGTTTCGGTAGCATTGCCAGGACGAACATGTTTGGCCAGTTGGTCCGCACATCGGATGCCCACACTCAGGTATTTGCGTTCCGTGGTCAACTCGTAAAATAGCACGTAGGCTAAACCAAGTTCACCGATCTTGTCAGACTCGATCCCTCCGTAGAACTCTTCCGGTTCAGCCGTGAAGCAGCGGCCGTACTCCTTCTCACCGGCGCAGGAGGTGGCGAACGGCACCCCAGACCACGTCCAATCTAAAGGAGTAGTTCCGTGCGCCAGTTCGTAGTCCAACATTTCTCGCAGCACTCTCACGGCTTCTTCGTCCCCTGAATACGCATACCAACCCGCCAGCATGTCCATCATGTGAGCGTAAAGACTTGCTGGATTGTGCTGTCGATCGCTTTGCCAATTGGGAGGCCGTATCATGGGCTGCGTGAGATAGTACTTGACTCCGGTGCGTGCATCGAGCGGGACCTTGTGCTCCAGGAAATCCCAGTCGAGCCTTAGAACCTGATCGTAGCCCTGGTTTTTTTCAGGATGGTACCAAGCCAGTAGTCCGCCTTTAGAATCCAAAACGGCGTGGTGCCAGGGTAATTCAGCGTTAACGTAGTAGCTCTGCTCAGAGGAGTCTTGCGCCCGGAGATTCGGCGCCAGTCGTGGGACCAAAAACAACCCAAAGGCGACTAACGTCCAGGCGAGAGCGCTTTTGTGTAGCCACATTTCTGCCTCCCGCGAAACCGCCCCTACCGGGCAGAAGCACGCGTGCGCCTAGAAGATCGCGTGTGGTTTGTTCCAATGAACTCGCGAGTTGAAAACCGTCCCATCCTTGGTCCCGGCTTGCCGGGACCAAGGACCCTTGCAGTTGCTTCGAGTTCGGCAGGCTACGACGAACTGCAGGGAAGTTCCGCCGCGCTCAGCATGACAGGCCTGTGTGCTGCAGTCGATCTTTAGGCGCCATCGCTAGCGGCCTTCGGCTATGCACGCTCAGAACGTAAGCTTCAATGCCACTTGGCCGATCCTAGGGCTGCCCGCGGAGGTAACCTGACCAAAGGTGCTAGAATCTATGATGCCTCCTGGAGAATTGAATTGTGCGTGGTTGAAGGCGTTAAAGAGTTCGGCGCGAACCTCCACGCCCAGCCGCTCGTTGATCTTAGTCTGTTTGTGGAGAGCAAGATCCCAATTGTTCAAACCCGGCCCACCAAAGAAGCGATAAGCAGATGTGCCCAATTGCCCTAGCGCGACCTCGGAGAATTGTTGGGTAGAGAAATACTGATTACTTGGAGACTTGCGCGGATTGGAGATCTGGGGCCGTTGCCCATTCCAGTTGGGCACGCCCACCCCATAGCAATTGCAAAGCGACATATCATCGCTTTCTGACAGACTAACAGGCGCTCCGGTCGTAAAACGGGTGATCCCTGAGATTTGCCAACCGTCAAGAAACTTATACAACGGGCCCTGGTGGGATCGAAGGGCTTTTTGGAATGGGAGGTCGTAAATGTAGCTGACGACGAAATTTTGCGGCATATTGAACGCAGAAGGAACATAAGACAGCCTGTTGTTGTAGGGATTTATGCCCTCGCTCTGGGAACCGGGGCCATCGATGAACCCGGACGAGTCGTCCATGGACTTGGACCAAGTGTACGCAGCGAGCAGGCGCAACGGTCCTACTCTTTTCTCCAGGCTTACTTGCAACGCATTGTAGTTTGAATTCGCCAGCGTTATCATGTTTTGTATTGCTCCAAAATCCAAAAGGCCTTGGCTCAGGTAGCGGCCGGAAGTCACGGAATACTGCCGGGTTCCATAATAAGTCACCCCTGGAGATATGTTGTAGATGGTATCCTCTCCAAACGGGCCGCAGGCTTCCCCAGGCTGCCCTTGCGCAACCTCAAGCGCTGCGATTTGCAAGCACTCCGCACGATTAGCAATGTTACCTTCCACTTGAGTTATTAAATGATGCCCTTCCGAGCCGACGTACCCGATGGTCAAAATGGCCGACCGGCCGATCTGCCGCTGGATGTTGAAGTTGTATTGCTCTGAGTATGGCGTGGTGTCGACACGGTTGTATCCACCCGCACCGGAAAGAGGTTGATACTGCGCCCAGAAGCCGGTAGAGCCAGCGGGTTCAGGGTACCAGGGGAATCTTTGGGAGAGGTCGGTGCCCTGAATGCGGTTTATGTAGGGCGTCTCCATGTAAACTGGTGTGGGAGAACTATAAAACAGCGCAAAGGGAGCATTCGCCGTTACGTAATAATTAACCATTTGGTAGAACGGTTGAAAGTAGATGCCGAACGCAGCCCGGATGCTTGTCCGGCCAGGCCCGCCCAATAATCTACCGAAAGGACCTTGTGCAGTGTTAGGAGAGAATGCAATTCCTAGTCGAGGAGCGAAATCGTGGTATTTCGTCGGTGCAACGCTCCAAGGAACCCCCGGGTCACCTGGGAAGTTCCATCCAGTGGGTGCGTCGGGATAACGCGTTGACTGTTCCCCCGCATTGAAAGTGGTCAAGCGACCCTGCGTGTCAGACCATGGTTTGGACACCTCCCACCTGAGCCCATAATTCAGCGTGAGGTTGGGGCGAAGCTTGAAGCTGTCGTTTGCGTAAAGGCCGACATGCTTTGCCCGCCCGTCTAGCGCTCCAACACTTCCTTGCGAAAAGCTGTCCGGGGCACCGAGGAGATAGTCAGCAAAGTCGTTTCCCGTTTCGTCCCCGAAGAACTCAAAGCTACCGTTTGTGCCCGCAATGTAGAGTTCGTCTACATCATAGTCGGTGAATTCGCCGCCCAGTTTCAGGGTGTGCCTGCCGATAATCCTAGAGTAGTGCTCTTGTGCCTGGAAGTTATCATCCCACTGTTGAATCGTACTATAAGTGATACCAATTTGATCTCCGAGTTGGGCAAGCCCGATAGGGGGAAGCCCCTCAAATTTGGCGAGAGATGGAATGATCCCCAGTCCGCCCTCTGTAAAACCGAAATTGGTTATTTTTCCGAGTCCCTGGGTTGGCAATGACCCGCCCGAGAAGAACCTCGTGTAACCCACACGCACCTCATTCACAGAGGATGAGCTAAAGGTCCGCGTTTGGGTTAGGCTTGCGTTTTGGGAGCCATAAGGACTCGTTCCGCCAAAGCCACCCATGTTACCGCCCTGATAGGGGTTGAACTCACCCGATTTGTCGTAGTTGTAATACATGGCCCAGTTGCCCCAACTTTGCGTATTCAGATCAATCCTCTGCCCAAACTTGTCGTCTCTAAGAGTGTCTTTGTTGGCACTTGTAGAGAAGAACGGTGTCCCATTCAAGAATCCAGTCGGCATGGCAAAATACTTCAATGTCGCTTTGGCCACTGGTCCCCAGGCTGTTTGAGGAATGACCTGGCCCGGGAAAACGCACATTCCAGCTTGTGCGTTTGCCAAGGTATTGCACCCGGAAACCCAATAGGGCTCTCCCCCGGTAACGTTATAACCCAGCCGTTGACTGAGTACCTCGGGCATACTGGGAAGGCCGGGCGCATTGGCTCCGCGCACGGTTCCTGTAAGGGCAGCATAATGAGTAGCATCGACGTCTGAAAAATTCCCGGTGCGCTCGAGAGCGGACGGGACATCAATTACTCCCGTACTCAGGCCTGTCACATTCCTGGTTCCTTGATAGTCGGAAAAGAAGAAGAGGCGATTCTTGCGGATGGGGCCGCCGATGGCAAACCCAAACATACTCTGCTTGAGTTCCCCAATCGCCGTCCCCGGCAACTCTTGGCCAGTGAAGATATTCGTCTGGTTGTAATTAAAGAAATTTCGAGAATCGAGTGCGTTGTTACGGAGGAACTCGTAGACTGTTCCGTGGAGCTGATTGGTGCCCGACTTGGTGACCACATTGACTATGGCTCCCTGGTAGCGTCCGTATTCCGCATCGTTGGTACTCGTGATAACTCGGAATTCTTGGATTGAATCCAGCGACGGAATGACAGCCGCTGTGTTACCGTGCGGGTCTTCCGTCTCCAATCCGTTGAGCACGAACTCGTTGGCATCTTCCCTTGCCCCACTAACCGAGAGACTCCCGGAGAACAAACCCCCTGGAGCTGAGTTTACCAAGCCCATTGAAATCACGTTTTGCGTGGGTATTACACCCGCCTGAAGCCCAAGCAGGTCAACGTAACTACGTCCGTTAAGTGGAAGCGCCACCATTTTGGTGTCGCTAACGACGTCCCCTACCTGCGTGCTGCCCGCTTCGACCTGTACCGGCGCTGCGGTTACCTGCACTTTCTCAGTCACCGTTCCGACCTCTAGTTGAATGTCAGCTCGATACACTTGGTTGACCAAGAGTTTCACGCCGGTCAACAGCGCGGACTTGAAGCCCTTTGCTTCCACACTCACTCTATAGCCTTCACCCACCGGGACGGCCAGGAACTCGTAGAGGCCCGCCGAATCGGAGGTGGCCAAACGATGGAGCCCGATAAGGACATTATCCAGTCTGACTGTCGCGCCCGCGATCACCGCACCCGTTGGATCAGTCACTACGCCACGGACAGTTCCAGTTACGTCCCCCAGCAAAGGGCTAGATATTAGGAGTATTGATGCCAGCCAAAGCACAAACACACTAAGAGAGCGGTATCTGGTCATGGAATAGCCTCCATTGCAATCTTCTTGCAGTTGACGGCCCGCCACGCAGTCTCGCCCTGACGGGCCCTCACCATGCCGCGCGACAGCTTGAGAAAACTCCTTCGTCTTGTTGACAATTTCCCCATCCGACAACGAGTCGCTATCAGGTTTGGATGATGCGTTCTGGACGTCGTGACCGGCCAGGGTTCTGAAGGGCGCGAGCGTTTTTCACGTCCCGCAAGCGGAAAGTCTCCAGTTTTTCAGCGAATATCCTCCTGACATCGTGCGCACTGCCTCTCTTCAGTGCTTCGACGAGCACTCGGTGCGCGTCAACTGCCATTCGGGGATCGTACGTGCCAGCATCAACAGGGACGAAAGCGAAGAGCGGTGCGCAAACAGAATTCAGTGTCCGGTCAAGCACCTTGTTTCCGGACAGCCTCCAAACCACGCGGTGAAACTCCGCGTCAGCCGCGGAAAGCCCGGTGTAATCGTTACCCTCGACGCAGGTTCTCATCTTGCAGAGAATGGTGGCAAGAACCTGGTGATCGGCCTGCTTCATGCGGGCATAGGCGAGCTCCGCGGCCAAGGGCTCCAGTTGTCTTCGCACCGCGTAGAGATCTTCGACATCTTCGACGGTAAGTCTGACCACCGACGATCCCCGGTGGTTGACCTTAGTGATAAGGCCGACGTGTTCAAGTATCAGGAGAGCCTCGCGCAAGGCAGTCTGCGAGACCCCAAGTTGATGTGAGAGTCGCCGCTCGACAATTCGGTCTCCAGGGTGAAGCTCACAACGAATGATGGCGTCGAGGATGTGGTCTGCCAACCGTTCACGGAGGCTTTGGCGGAGAAGCTTCATGCGCGATACTCGATAATCGATCAAAGCTCTATAGCAACAACCGGTCGCATTGTCAAGGTCTTTTTTATTGTCTCTTTTTATTTTTTTGACCTTCTCGAGGCAACTCTACCGAAGCTCGAAGGCCCAGCGCCCTCCCGGACCCTCTCAGTTACGAATTGGATTCTAAGCTGCGAACGGACGTTCTGGGCTCAGTCAGGGGAGCTCGATTCTCACAGCATTCGATCGAAGGTGACGCACCCGAACAACGCAGTCGCCTCCCGTCAAGACTTCAACGGTGTATCCCCCGTCCGCCAGGTCGCTTCGACGCGGCAAAGCCGATCCACCGACTAGTATTCGGGCCGGAGCGCGCGTTAAGCGGAGGACTTCGCTAGCGGCATTATCGAACGTTTGATATTCGATCACCGAGTCGTCGTATTTTATCTTCTGGACCACCGAAGATGAGTACAATAAGTGGTTCTGCCCTTTCGGTGCGAAGTCCGGCGAAGCTCCGAGCGCCCACATAAAAGCGCGCCCTGCATCAGCATACCCGTCACAAAAGAAGTACTGCACGTCGAATACGGTGCCGCAGCACGAAATCTTCCCGTCTGACCCGGCAAAGTAAGTGGCGTAATTGAGCGAGCGAAAGGCATCCTCAAGCGCTTGGCCGTCGCCTGTCTGCTCGAAGTACATGGCATTAATCGCTGCCCACAACGCAGTCCGAGAAACGAGGCCTGAACGGGAGCAACAGCCTCGGTACACCGTACCCACCAAGGTGCCCACATTCGGACGGACATAGTCGCTGAATGCGGATTCTCCGGTGATTCCCCCGTCCCGGCGTAGTTGTTCGTCGATTCCCCACGCACCGAAGAAGGGGCCTCGTCCAAGGAGGACGCGACTTCGGTCAATAAGATTGCCAACGTGGGCCTGCCATTCCGGATCCACCTTCGAAGGATCATTCTGCGAGAGGATGTACTGACAGGTCATTATTGATGAGATGTCGTTCTCGTTTTCAGTATCTTTCGGGATATCTTCGTAATACCCGCTCCACCTGCCCCAGGCCGGGCTAAGTCTGTTCATTGGGTTTTCTACGATCCACTTCCATGCCAAGTCACGCGCTTTCTTAAAGGTGGAAGTATCACCTTTGCCGAGCCGTATAAGTTCGTCGTACAAGCGAACGAAGGCGACAACCATCCCACCATATTCTTCCCCTGCGATGACATCTCCCCGTTGTGCATCAACACGGAAAGGCCAAGGGGTATGCGTCGCGTCTCCCGGGCGAACGTATTTCGCAAGCACTTGGGCGCACCTGATGCCTGCATCAAGGTACTTCTGCTCGTTAGTCAACTCGTAGAAAAGCACATAGCCGAGACCCAGTTCGGCCACTTTATCCGTTTCAATCCCACCATAAAACTCCGGCGGCATATCTTGGATACAACGCCCATATTCTTTGTCATCATTACAGGAAGTTGCAAAAGGCACGCCGGGCCACTCCCAGCCCAGCGGGGTGGTACCATGGGCAAGCTGGTAATCGAGCATCTCCCGCACAACTCTTATGGCCTCTTCATCACCCGAGTACGGATACCAGCCGACAAGCAAATCTACAAAGTGCGCGTAGGTGCCTGCAGGATTGTGTTGCCAATTGGTTCCTTGAAGAGTCGTTGCGTCGAAAGCCGGGCTAGAAAGGTAGACCTTGAGCCCGGTGTGAATTTCGATCGGGACTTTGTGCTCGATAAAATCCCAGTCAAGCCTCAAGAACTTGTCATAACCCAAGTTTTTTTCGGGATGGTACCACGCCAGTAGGCGACCCTTAGAATCCAGGATCACTTTGTGCCACGGTAGTTGTGCGTTAAGATAACAGTTCTGTTCCTGGAAGTCTTGCCCATACATATTAGAGGCTGATGTGGCGATTAAAAGAGGCCATACTGCGAGCATTACGCAAGCCCGGCAGGCTCTTACGAGTTTCATGTCCCCCCCCGCGAAAGCCGATATGTCCCGTGTTTTACATGCCGCTTTCCGAGTGACCACCTGAAGCCGCTGGGAGTCTCCCCTCGTCTACAATTACCTCAACTCAATCAGGCCAACCGAGCGCGGCTCCATCTCGAGATCGACGACCGTGGGGAGCTCGACCCGCCGCTGCTCTTTCCCTGCGCCATTGTAGAGGATCAGTTCCTTATTCCCCCGTCCTTCCAGTTCCACACGGGGGGACTCTCTCAGGTCCGCGTAGTTGGCCAGAACAACACCTTCTCGCCCGTCAGGCGCTCTCCACGTTGCAGTCATTACGGAGGGCTCCTTGCCCCATCCGAAATCACGCTGGGACACACCGCTGACTGTCCAAGGCCGCAGCATGCGTCCGTACACCAAGTAATCTCTGGCTGGTCCTACCCGGAAATGGTTGGCCGTTTTGGACCAGTCAAGAATACCGGCCTGATCTGGTATGGCTTTGGTCCAAGGCTGGTCCCAATCGTAGTGGACCAGCCCTTTATCTCGCAGGGTCAAGTTCATCATGTAGCCGGTGACTAGAGCTCTTGCAACCGATGCCCGCAGAGCCTCATCATTTAATCGGTTTGTATAAAAGCCCTCAAAGCCGTTGAGATATTCGTGATATAGAAATGAGAACAAGGGGCACGTTTGCTCGCGAGCATCCCACACTTGGAAGTCCTGAAGATACGTCTCGGGCGGAGCCCCCTCGCAGGACAGCGCAACGCCCGGGTTAATCGATTTGGCAACGTCCGTATCGGATCTTATGAGTTGATTAAAGGCTTCCGTCATCCACGGACCAGGGACCGGCGGATGACCGTGATCGGTCGCGTAGCACACCATAGGGCCAGGGCCTTGATCGAACTGCTGGACCACGTCTGGCCCGAGTTGTGCCATCCCGCGTGTCATATCCAGGATCATCTGGCGGCCCCTGTCGGTTCCGACGCAAACCGCGTAGTTCTTTCTCCACTCCCAAATGTTCTCCATCAGAGAGCCGTCCCAATTGCGGGCGATCGCGGATTCTCCTCCGTGAGCCTTGAAATACGGCATGCCGTCATAGTCGGTGTTCTTCTGCCAAGTGATCCAGCGAAGACCGTCTCCATAGAGAACCGGATGCCAGCCTTGCCCTTTTGCGGCAACCATGAATTCCCGGAAGGGGGCCTCACCCCCGACCGGCGGAAAGGATTCCGGCTGGACCCACGGGCCACCGTATTCCCAGTTAAAGATGATCGGCATCAGGGGGCTCGCCAATGCCGAAGCCAGTTTATTCAGGTAGGGCAGGGCATTCGTCAGAGGCGTGTATTCGGGATTCACCGCCGCTGGGGGGTCCCAGTCTGCTTGGCCTCTCATAGGAAACGAGATCCCGACGGGGGAGTCATTAAGCCAGTTTGGATAGTCCTTCCTTTGTGTCAACTTTGTTGCACAAAACGGCTGCTGCGCGGCCCAGTTCCGGTAGATTTCAGCTGCGACGTACCAGTCACCCAGAAACGTGCCAAGCACCACGTTATACGGGAGCTTTGTATTACTTGGCCCCCGAGTAGCCGGATAATGTCCGAGTCCCATCACGACCCCGTCCATCGCCATCAAAGGATTAAGAAACTTGGGCAGCCCTTTGGGATCATCACATGCTATGTAAAGCCCGCCGGAATCGTCGTAATAAGCCATTAACTGGGTCGAAGCCCATTGGCCGGGATAGTTATTCGCTCGCCATGTTTCAGGCGAATCGTAGTCCAGGCGTCCGGCAAGTGACGACTCGACGGGGCCCGCAAGTGCGCCGTCTGCGAATGACCAGAGGATATGGCTATTGTGCTTTTCTCTGCGGCTGTCGAACGGCACTTCAATCACAGGGAACTGAATGTGCCCGACCCAGAAAGTTGTGCGGTTATTCAGTACCAGGTTCCAATATGTAAGGGGCTCTTGAAATGGGCAGCGGATGCGTACCTGAACGTCGAGCGGCAATTGGGCAATATCGTTATATTCGATCTCGATTGAGAGCCCATCCTCATTTCGACTCCTGCTCACAGTCACGTGCTTGGCATCCAAGGATGTTACTGTCTTAAACTGGGAATGGTCGTCCAGAAACTCAATCTTAAACATGGGCAAATCGGCGTGGCCAGGGATCAATAATTCGCTGCTAGGCCCCAAAGTCGACCGGAACGCGACTATAGTTCCTTTTTCCGAATCAATCAGTAGCCGATATCCCGAATTAACTACTATCACTGGTGGTTTCGAGGCAATGCCAGTGGCAGGACTGGCCGTGGTCACTCCAATTAAGAAGGTCAAAAAGATGAAGCGTCGCCACCACACCCGATTAAAAGAGTGTCGAATTTTCATTGATCACCCCTTCCGAAACGTGCTCTGGATTGCTACCAATTCAGAACATTCAAGCACATTAGAATCAGTTACGCGTGCTGTTGTCAACCGAGGAATTAATTCAACCTCGGGTACTGTCCTAGGTGTGTGTTGATGAAGGTCATAAAGTGCACGCCGGCACGTCCCAAGTTAAAGCAGACTCAACCCAGGATCACAACAGCGTGAAGAAAACCTTTTGCGTGGCGTTTCGCAGGATGTAACCAGTTCAAAACTCGTGCAGGGGCCGGCACGGCATGGCGCGGGCTTCTCCAATCACGCCCAGTCCAAATGACGATGCCCGGCGGCTCCGCCGCCAGACTTTTGGCAGGGCTTCGCCGGTCCAACGAGCAAGCGCCCTTATTAATCTCCTCCGTGCGGACTGCAGGCCGAGTTCTTAAGCCTCCGCGGGTGAAGATGAAATGCGCGGAACCCCGTCGAACGGCGGAACATCCCACACAACGGGGCGGCGAAGCCGCTCACTCGACCAACTCGGGCCTCTGTTTGGACAGGCTCAGTCTATGATCGCCGGTCTTGTCTTGTCAGGGGAATCGCGGAGCTCATAGAGGGTCTCTACAGGAAAGGGGCGCGCTACCGTTAATCGTTAATCGATTGTTCTTGACACTCGCTCTTCGCTGTGGTACACGCTCTCGTTCTTGCGGTTAGTCAAAGATTTAAATCTCGGACTGCATCTGACCTTCGTGACCCGAAGGCGGGGCAAGGGGTGAAGGAGGCCTTAATGAGGAAGGATTCCAGAATTAGCCGGCGGGACTTTCTGCGGACGAGCGCGAAAAACAGTGCGGGGCTTGCCGCGTTGAGTAGCATAAACTTCTTCACGCGGCCTGAGAGAATATGGGGTGCCAACGATCGAGTAAGGATTGCCGTTGTTGGCATCCATGGGCAGGGGTGGAATGGCCATATACCGGGGTTTTCTCACGTTCCCAACACGGAGGTTGCGGCGATTTGCGATGTGGACGAAAGCGTGATCGCCCAACGGCTCGCAGACATGAATAAGCACGACCTGCCGGCACCGAAGACGTACGTCGATTATCGGAAACTGCTTGAAGACAAGTCTATCGACGCGGTCTCAATTGCCACTCCTAACCACTGGCACTCTCTCATGGGCATTTGGGCTTGCCAGGCAGGCAAGGATGTTTATGTTGAGAAGCCGTGCTCACACGCATGGTGGGAAGGTCACCAGTTGGTGGAGGCCGTCTGCAAGTACGACCGGATTGCCTCGCATGGGAATCAAGGCCGGTTCGCAGGCGGCTACATCGAGGGTATAAGAAAGCTGCGCGAGGGGCTCATTGGAGAGGTTTACTTGGCGCGAGGGCTGTGCTTCAAGTGGCGAAATACGATCGGCAAAGCACCGGTGGAGCCCGTCCCCGCGAGTGTTCACTACGATTTGTGGACTGGCCCGGCACCGATGAAGCCGTTCACACGGAACCGATTCCATTATAACTGGCACTGGATCTGGGATACCGGAAACGGCGACTTGGGCAATCAGGGCGTTCATGAAATCGACCAAGCGCGCTGGGGGCTCGGCGTCAGGCTGCCCAACAGGGTCTCAGCCGTTGGTGGTCACTTCTTGTTCGATGACGATCAGGAAACGCCTAATACCTTGAATTGTGCGTTCGAGTTCATCTTACCAGATGGAAGGAAGCGCATGCTGGAGTTTGAAGTCCGCCACTGGATTACCAACACGGAGGCAGAGATCGGGATGCCCGACTTTCGCCAAAGTGCGGCTGCGCTGCCCCAGTCAGTGGCTGCCGGTCGTTCGTTTAAGCAACCCAAGTCGATGTGCGGGAACCTCTTCTATGGGTCCAAGGGGTATATGGCCATGACGGATTACGAATCATACCGGACTTGGCTGGGTGAAGAACAAGAACCAGGCCCGAGCGCGACAGTCGGCGAAGACCGATGGGCCAACTTCATTCAGTGCATCCGGACACGCAAGAAGGAAGACTTGCTGTCTCCAATCGAAGAAGGGCATCTGTCGTGCACGTTAATTCATTTGGCGAATACCTCCTACCGTCTGGGACGCACGTTGAATTTTGATCCCGTGAGCGAACAGGTAAAAAACGACGATGAGGCGAACCGGATGTTGCGTGGTGATGACCGCGGATTTCGCGAACCGTTCACAATCCCCGAACAAGTCTGAACGTATTGCTCCCACTTTACACGCTCGCCTTGGCGTGGAGGTCCCTGCGGCGTTGGGGGCTTCTTGCTGCGTGAAATTCTGCCACGTTGCATTTATCTTCTTTGTGCTTATTGCCGGCATTGCATCTGGGCAAAGCAATCCGGCTCAAGTCAAAGCTGTACTCAGCGAAGAGATCCTTCCTCCAAAGGTGGCTGAATTTCAAATGCGAGAGTACCTATTAAATCGGGTCGCGTCACCGCCGGTTGCTACGACTGTCCAGCAGTGGAATGCGGAGGCACAGCGCCTGCGGCGCCACTTGCTGGAGGACGTCGTCTTCCATGGTTGGCCCAAGGAGTGGGTGAACGCCTTGCCCAGGTTCGAAGACTTGGGCGCAATCGAAACCGGGCACGGTTATCGACTGCGAAAACTACGCTACGAGGTCGTGCCGGGGTTCCAGTCCGTTGCGGTTCTTTACGAGCCGGAGAAGCTGCTGGGGAAAGTTCCAGCCATCTTGAACGTCAACGGGCATGTTGGACCGCTGGGAAAGGCCGTTGAATACAAGCAGAAGCGTTGCATCAATTTTGCCAAACATGGCATTTTAGCCCTCAACGTCGAATGGCTCGCGTACGGAGAATTGGCGGAGGGGGAGAACCAACATTGGTTTGGTGCGCATCTCGATTTGGTTGGGGCGAACGCATTGGGAGTGTTTTTCCTCGAAATGCGACGGGCGCTGGACTACCTTTATAATCATCCCCACGTTGACCGAAATCGGCTGGGCATGACGGGCCTTTCCGGGGGCGGTTGGCAAACAATCGTTCTCAGTGCTCTGGATGAAAGGGTGAAAGTTGCAGTTCCAGTGGCTGGCTATTCGTCGCTCCGAAGTGAGGTCGAGGCGAGACAGTACGGCGATCTGGGCGACGTAGAGCAGAATGGCACAGATTTCCTCGCAGGGGTCGACTATACGCACCTCACGGCGATGCTGGCTCCCCGGGCCACCCTGTTGATCTACAATGCCGAAGACGATTGTTGCTACCGCGGCCCTCTGGTCAAGCCGCTCATTTTTGACGACATCAAGCCGTTCTTCAGGCTCTATGGGAAAGAGAATCTCTTCCAATGGTACGAGAATCGCGACCCGGGTAGTCACAATTACCAACTGTATAACCGGGAGCGAGCTTACCAGTTCTTTGGCCGGCAATTCGATGTCCCTTCATTTGAAAGTGAAATCCCCGTAGGGCAGGAAATCCAAACTTATGAAGACTTGGTAGTAGGGCTGCCTAAAAATAATCTGACAATTCTAGGTTTAGCACGAAAGTTGGGAGACAATCTCACTCGCCCGCTAGTGCCGGTGGAGGAGTCCGCTAAGGCTGCTTGGGTAGCTGCCCAAAGGAAGAAGCTAGGCGCGGTTGTCCGTTACAAGCCGGCCACCTTGTCACGAGTCTGGGCAGTCGCGAATACCGAAAACAAGGGGTTGGAAACAAAATCATATCTGTTTGAAATGACCAACGGCTTGAGCGTGGATGGAGTCTGCATGAAAGGCATCGCGACCGCGGCCAAAACCCCTATGACAATCGTACTCAACGATCACGGCAAGAAAACCGCCGGGGTTGAGGTCTCAGAAGCTGTAAATCGAGGCGAACAGGTTCTGGCCCTGGACCTGATGTTGATGGGTGATACTTGGAAAGACAATGAGCAGTATTCCTACGCTCAGATTATCGACGCGGTCGGAGAGCGTCCGCTGGGCATGGAGGCTGCTCAGCTCATTGAAATTGCTCACTGGGTCTTGAATGTGGCCGGAGTCCCGAAAGTGGCAGTTGAATGCACCGGAATCCGCAGTCAGGGGATAGCTCTCGTGGCCGCGGCGCTCGAACCAGATTTATTCTCCCGCGTTACTGTCCGCGAAGGGATGCGGAGCTTACAATTTCTTCTTCAGGCCCCGGTCACGTTTAATCAGGCGCCGGACCTATTCTGCCTTGACCTTTACAAAGAGTTCGATATGGATCGTTTGGCGGCGATAGCCGCCCCGACGCTGGTGACCATCGAGAAATACGTCGAGATCCCCAAGAAATCACAAGGCGTCCAATAGTCGCGCAATCGTCTCGCGCAGGCCGTGATGATAAAGGCGAGCCCCAAACCGTGACTATGATGATCGGAGCCGATGTTCCTCGCCCGTAGGCGCGTAGTGGAGCATCACGCCTCAAGTCGAGGGTGCGGTCCCGAAGAATCAGCCGGTCAAGGATATAGGGACCTTCGGCAGGCTATAGTACGCCCTTTGCGCCGTACCCTTAGCAATCCCAGTTTCTCGGCGGATCTTGCTCCACGAACAACCCTGAGCCCGAAGTCGGGCTATTTCCAGCGAGTCCACCGCAACTCTAGGTCGTCCGAGCTTTCGCCCCTTCGCCCGGGCGTTTCGCAGGCCCGCCCTCACGCGCTCTTGGATCAACGATCGCTCAAACTCCGCCTTTTGCGGTGAACCGCAAAAGGCGGATTATGCGGAGAGCGCGATTATGCAGAGCCACAGCGCGGAAGTGGCGCTGTGGCCTGCCTGTTAGTGATGCGAGGCTCCGCATAATACCCGGTCGAACAGCGAGGCGATCAGCACGTCCACACTATTCGAATCGACTCGATAGCGATCACACCAGCAGACCTTTTCGATCTTGTCGTCCGGCCCAGTCTCTGGGCCTCCGACACCGAAACGCCTAGAGCATACTTAGGTCTCACTTAACCCAAAAAGGAGACTAAGGATGCTCGAAACACACTTGAATTCACCTGTCACTCGGCGGCGGCTGCGTACGGGTCCCGCCGCTGCTCACATTGATGCCTTTGCTGACTGGCTCTACCTCCAAGGGTACAAGCCGGTTACTATCGACCATTTACTAGCCGCACTTGCCGGTTGGACTGATTGGATGCTCGCCGCAGGTTTCACCGAACAAAACCTGCTTCCCGGATTCGAAGCTTGCAGATTAGCAGTTGCGACAACGCCACGCGTTCGTTATCGCCGTGGACCCACTCACAATTCGATGAGAGCTGCCTCGATTTTTGTCAGATTCCTGCAACAGCGAGGTGAGCTCCCGCCTCCTGGAGCCCCACCCTCCACCAGTGACCGCTGGCCTATCTTAGGAGAATTCCGCTCCTGGATGAGCAAGCACCGTGGAGTGACCGAGACGACGCTTGAGGTCTATCAAGGAATTCTTGTGGGCCTCCTCGATGCTCTCGGCGATGACGCACGCGCACCTGCACACGGCACCCGCTCGTGCGTCGTGCTAGCGTCCTTACCAACCGGGCCGAGCCTGCCT
>Ga0187784_10000642_pt1 | contig 26115 bp, 22 predicted proteins | sample 1015_SJ02_MP15_2_FD_132964 | JGI IMG/M metagenome (GOLD analysis project Ga0187784, IMG submission 132964) | Tropical peat soil microbial communities from peatlands in Department of Meta, Colombia - 1015_SJ02_MP15_20_MG | ecosystem: Environmental > Terrestrial > Soil > Wetlands > Peat | place... | reverse complement strand
GCCTCTCACACGCCGCCCCCTACGGTCTCGGTCCGCTCACCGACACCGGCTTGATGCCACAGCCGCCGGAGTTCGCGGACCTGGCGCGCCAGGTGCCGCTGCAACCGCCCCAATTGCTGCATCATGTCGCGTACCGACCCCAACTGCGCTTCCGTGATCTCGAGCGCGCTTTCCACCGCGCGACGACGGCGGGCGGGATCGGCCGCTCGCTTGGCATCGGCGAGATGTTGGCGCTGCGCCTCGTCCGCGTCCAGGATGCGTTTGATCTCACTCAGGGACAGTCCGAGGAGGCGCTTCAGATCCTTGATCTGTTCGATCCGCTCGAGATCCTGCGCCGTGTAGAGGCGATGCCCCCCGGCCAAGCGCTCCGTGGGCACCAATAGCCCGATCTCATCGTAATAGTGCAGCGCCCGCGGCGTGAGCCCGCTCAGTTCGCAGACTTTCCCCACTTGATAGAATGTCGACATAATGGTCGAAACCGCACTCGCACCGTTTCCCCCGTTGGTCAGCCTGGCCGGTCGGCGCGGCGCTCTTCCCTGCACCAAGTCACCCTCCGCTTCGAGTCCGGACTGATTGTAGGAATACCTTACGTATGTGTCAAGCGCATGCCGCATACGTAATAGTAACGATCCGATGAACATTTCGTGAATCTATCGTGAAGAGGCGCAAACGGCTCTGTAAAGGAGCTGCTGCCCGGGTCCGAGAACACCGTTACTTGTGAGTCGCGTATGACCGGTGCGGGATCTGCTCGAATCGCGCCTGGCCAGGAGGTGACGGATCTTGTCCGCGCAAGTCACAGAGGCCGTTCGGCAGTTCCTCGAGAAGCCGAATATCGCCGTGCTCGCGACACGATCGCTATCGAACCATCCGCAGGCCACGCCGGTTTGGTTTCTCTACGACAACGGTCAGATCTTGATCAACACGTCCCAGGGCCGTGCAAAACTTCGCAACATCGAAGCCCACCCCGACGTCGCTCTGGCGATCGTGGATCGGGACAATCCGTACCAGTACGTGCAGATTCAAGGAACAGTGGTGACGCTCGATCCCAAAAGCGGCGCCCACGACATCGACCGGCTGTCGCAACGCTACGTCGGCACACCCTACGCGTACCCTGGGAACGATCGGCCCGAGAACCGCGTGTCGATCCGCGTCGAGGTACAGCGCGTCCACACGCAAGGTCTGTAATCTCGCCCCCACACCTCATCGCAGGCCCGGAGTCCGTCGGCGGGGACCCACCCCGGATGCCCCGGCGGGCCCCCGGTGTCGGAATCGAACAACTCACCCCGTGGTCGAGCGCACGCCGGCGGCGCGCACCACCGGTTCGGTCACCAGCAACGCGAGGAGAGCGTTCGCGAGCGCCTTAGCGGCGTTGAACGGCGCGATGGCGGAGAGGATCAACCCGGCCACGCGCGACGGGGCCATCCCAAACTGCAGACCCAGCAACACGAAGTTCGCGGGGATCATGACGAGCACACGGGCAACGGCCCCAAGAATGGCGGCGTACACTAGGCGCTTCGCGAACGAGCCGTGCATACCCCGGTACGCCCACGCGGTGACGGCGACGAACGTTGCGGCCGCGAGCCAGTCCGCGATCGGGCCGATCGGTCCATGGGCGCGCAGCAGGAGAAACAGCACGTCCTTGAGGAGCACCGCCGTGACCCCCGCGCCGGGCCCGTACAGCACGCCGGCCACCAGTCCGGCGGCATCGCTGGGATCGTAGGTCAGATAGGGCGCGTACGGCAACAGCGGGATCTGGATCGACGCCATCAGCACGAACGCGACCGCCGCGAGCATCGACGTCACCACGAGCCGCTGCGTGCCCATGGTCACGGCTACACCACGCCGTCCGCGTGAAGACGCGAGATCTCCTGCGCGTCGTACCCCAGCGCCCCGAGGATCTCGTCCGTGTGCTGGCCGAGCGCCGGGGGCGGGAACGGTGGATCAAGCGGCGTCTCCGAGAACCGGAACGGGGAGCGCAGCGTCGGCAGCTTCCCGAACTGCTGGTGGTCGGTGTACTGCACGAGTTGGGCCGCTATGACCTGCGGATGGGCGAAGAGATCGGCGAGCGTGTGCACCGGGCCGGCCGGAATCCCGGCCGCCGTAAGCCGGGCGATCCATTCCACGGCCGGGGCCGTCGCAAACAGCCTGCCGAGGAGTTCGACCAAGTCGGCCCGGTGCGTCACCCGGCCGGCGTTCGTCCGAAATCGATCGTCCTCGGCGTACTCGACCCCCAGCACCCCGCAGCACCGGCGCCACTGCTCGTCGTTGCCCACGGCGACGAGGAACCACTGATCGTCGCCTCCTCGGAACGCCTGGTATGGTACGAGGTTCGGATGTCCGGACCCCAACGGGCGCGGCTGCCGCCCCGTGGCGAAGTAGCTCTGCGCCGCGTAGGTCATCCACGACACGCCGGTCGCCATCAGCGACAGATCCACGCGCTGGCCCCGGCCCAACCGGTCCCGGGCAAGCAGCGCCCCAAGAATCGCTCCCACCGCCGTCGTGCCCGTCGCGAGGTCGATCACGGCCACGCCCGCGCGTACCGGCTCCCGCCCGGCCTCGCCAGTAATGGACATCAGCCCCGTGAACCCCTGCATCAACAGATCGTATCCCGGCCGGTCACGCTCCGGACCGACGGGACCGAACCCGGAGATCGAGCAGTACACGAGGCGACGATTCAAGGCGGCGAGCGTCTCATAGTCGGCGCCGAGCGCCGCCTGCGTACCCGGGCGGAAGTTCTCGACGAACACGTCGGCCCCTGCGACGAGCCGGTGCAGGACCGCGCGTCCGGCCGGCACGGACAGGTCGAGCGTGAGACTGCGTTTGTTCCGGTTGATCGAGAGATAGTACGTCGACTCGCGCGCGTCGCCGCCGGCCCCCTCGACGAACGGCGGTCCCCACGAGTGTGTCTCGTCCCCCATGCAGGGGCGCTCGACCTTGATGACGTCCGCGCCGAGATCAGCGAGCAGCATCGTACAGAACGGTCCCGCGAGCACGCGGGAGGCGTCGACGACTCGGAGCCCTGCCAGGGGGGCGGCGGTCGAAGACGTCACGGCGGCGCCGCTTCGACCCAGGCCGTCCGCGGGGTGTGCACGTCCCTGCTCGGTCTTCCGCCCACACGCCCCGTGTTCCATCCCGAGCGCGGGAGCCCCTGCCGGGCGACCCTTCGGCGTGGGGCTGCCGCTCCCGCACCGTGCTAGCGCACCCGACAGGGCACGCCTCGCACCAAACGGACACCGCACGGCGGCGCGCGGCATGTGGCCAAGCTGTGGCAAACACACGTTCGACATGGTATCCTCGCTGTAATGCTGCCGACATGCGCGGCACGGCCAGAAGCCGGCAAGACGTCCGCCACTCGCCCGCTTGCGCCGATCTCGCGAGCGTGCGAAGCAGGAAGACCATTGCCCGCTTGCAAGGTCGCGTCTGAGCCGCTGAAGGTGCCAGTGCCGGAACGCCAAACATATGGACAGGGAGTCACCACGCCATGGACGAGCGCACACCTCTAGAACGCGCAATAGTCCCCGAGCTCGATCGCATCCTCGGGCACCCGTGGCCGGTGCTGGACGACGGCTTCGTCCGCGTCGTGGACTACCTCGGCTCCGACCAGTCGATCGTCCAGGCGGCACGCGTCTCCTATGGCGCAGGTACGAAGGCGGTCCACGAGGACGCCGGGTTGATACGGTACCTCATGCGCCACCGGCACACCACGCCGTTCGAGATGTGCGAGATCAAGCTCCACGTGCGCGTGCCGATGGATACGTGGCGCCAATGGATACGACACAGAACCGCCTGTCTTGCGGCAGGGACCCGCGTCACCTTCGACCTCCCACGAGGTGTGCGCAGAGGAGGTCCGCAGCCGCGCGCGATACGGATCGAAGAGCTCTTCGAGAAGCTTGAGCCCACGATACACCGGCGCGGACCCGACAAACATGGCAGTCCCCGCTCCAAAGCCGACCGAGTTCGTTCCGTGCACCTTCGCCAGATGAACGAGGAGACCGGCGTTGTTCAGCACACACGTGTTGCCGACGTCTACCGGAACGGGGTGAAGCCCGTCTTCCGCATGCTCCTGGCGGATGGGAAATGGATCGAGTGTACCGCGGACCACCGCTTCAAGTTCGCCGATGGCTGGAAGACCCTCGTGGAGGCGACCGGGCTCCACCTCATCGGCGGGCGGGCCGTCTGGAACGACGGGGATTACTCGGTGTACGTGAACGGCCGCGAGGTGACCGCAAAGCCCGTCCACCGACATGTCGTCCCCGCGCGGCCCGACTCATCGCCCGCCCCACACGAGGTCAACCCCACGATGTTCTGCGTCTCCTGTGCTCGCAACGTCAATCGCAGTGCGCTCACCTCCGTCGAACGTTTGGGCGAGCCGCGGGTGCGAACGGCGTGGCGCACGCATCCGCGCACGGCTTGGAGCAAACCCACGGTCGCCCAGCTCGTCCGCGTCGAGCGATTCGAATACGTGGGCGAGAAGGAGACTTACGACGTGGAGGTCGAGGGGCCGTATCACAACTTCATCGCCAACGGAATCGTCACGCACAATTCCGTGAATGAATACTCCACCCGCTATTCAATCGCGATCGACCAAGCGGCCGCCACGGCCCCGGGCGAATGGAGACGGCAATCCTCGCGGAACAGGCAAGGCAGCGTGGGAGTGTTGCCGGAGGAAACGGGCCGGCACCTCGCTACGCGCGAATCCGAGCTGCAGCACCTCGCCCGAACGGTCTACGAGGAGCGCCTCGCGGCCGGCGTTGCGCGAGAGCAGGCCCGGAAGGACCTCCCGCTCTCGACCTACACGGAAGCGTATTGGAAGATCGATTTGCACAACCTCCTGCATTTCCTTTCTCTCCGGATGGACGAACATGCTCAGGAGGAGATCCGGGCCTACGCGACCGTGATCGGCAACGAGATCGTGAGCCGGTGGTGTCCGATCGCGTGGCAGGCCTTCAAGGACTATGGCCTGAACAGCCTGACGCTCAGCGCGCTCGAGATCGAGGTCGTGCGGCGACTTGCAGCCGGTGATCGCGAAGGAGCGTTGGGTCTGGCGGAGCGCTTTGGATGGCTGGCCACAACGGACGGCAAGTTGAGGCGCAACCGGGAGCGTGCGGAAGCGTCAGCCAAGCTTCGATCGCTCGGCTTCGACCCGCCCTGGTCGGAGCAGCCCGGGTAGCCCGATAGAAGCGCAAGAGCATCGCCTCCGGCGGGACTCGCCGGTTCCCTTTCGTCGTTCCAGCTACTAGGTGCGCGTGCAGGCAGGGTCGAGCCCGTCGGACCCGGTCGAAGCCACGCGGGGCTGTCCGCATCTTCGAGATCGTCCGAGCGGACCAGCGGTGTCCGGTGGCAAGACGCGGCATCGAGCGGGCAGAGACCGGTCTGCGAGGGCCGCGAGCCAGGCGCGCTCCCCGGAACCGGCGGCGCCATCGGCGGCACCGTAAAACAGCGAGGAGAACGAACACCGGATGTCCATAAACGCAACTGCGGCACTGGGAAGGGCCGGACACGCCGAAGCTGCGCGTCCGAACAAGTGGCTCGTCGCGGTCTCCGTCCTCGCGGGCGCGATGATGGGGGCGATCGACTCGAGCGTCGTCAACGTCGCCCTGGCGCACATTCAGGCCACGTACGGCGTCACGACCCAAGAAGTCACATGGGTGAGCACGTCCTACCTGATCGCGCTCGTGATCATCATGCCGCTCACGGCGTGGCTCGGCTCGATCCTCGGTCGCAAGCGGATGTACATGTTGGCGGTCGCCATCTTCACGGCGGCATCCATGCTGTGCGGCCTCGCGCGCACGCTGGGCCAGTTGATCGCGTTTCGGGTGATCCAGGGGATCGGGGGCGGCGTCCTCGCTCCCACCGCGCAGGCGATCATGCGCGAATCCTTCCCCCCCGAGGAGCAGGGCCAGGCCATGGGCGTGTTCGGGATGATCATCCTGCTGGGTCCTGCAATCGGTCCGACGCTCGGGGGATGGCTCACGGACAACTATTCGTGGCCGTGGATTTTCTTCGTCAATCTGCCGATCGGGATCCTGGGGCTGTTCCTGGCGTCGCTGTTCATCGTGGATCCTCCGTACATGCGGGCGCAGGGGTGGCGGCGGATCGACGGTGTCGGCATCGGACTGATGGCCGTCGGGCTCGCCTCCCTGCAGGTCGTGCTGGAGCAGGGCGAGACGGACGGCTGGTTCGACAGCGCGTTCATCGTCACACTGGCCGCCGTCGTCGTCCTCGCCCTGATCGCGTTCGTCATCTGGGAGCTCCGCGTCGACGAGCCGGCGGTGGACCTCCGTGTGTTCCGAAACGTCTCGTTCGCGTCGGGGGCCGTTATCGGCGGCGTCGTCGGGATGACGCTCTTCGGAGGCCTGATCCTGCTCCCGCTGTTTCTGCAAAACCTCCTGGGGTACGACGCGACGCAGGCAGGATTAACCTTGATGCCCAGGTCGCTTGTGATGGTGTTGATGATGCCGGTGGCCGGTCTTTTGTACAACCGGCTGGGCGTATACGTCATGCTCCCCTGTGGATTGGTGCTGGCCGGTATCTCGGGCCAGATGATGGCGCACTTCACCACGGACAGCGGCCACCTGCAACTGCTGGCGCCGCTCATCCTGCAGGGGATCGGCTTTGCCCTCATGTTCGTCCCAATGTCGACGACCGCGCTGTCGACGATCCCCCGCCGGAAGATGCAGAGCGCCTCGAGCTTGTTCACCCTAATGTTCCAGCTCGGAGGCAGCCTCGGCACGGCGATCGTGATCGCCATGGTCGACCACAAGATCACGACGGCGAGCGCGAACCTCGTCCGGTACGCGTCGGTCTACAACCCGTTGTTCATGCAGTGGTGGCAGACGTTCCAGGCGGCGTTCGTTGTACGAGGGCACGACCCGACCACCGCCCACATGCAGGCGCTCGCAACCCTGTACGCCTTGATCAACCAGCAGGCGTCGGTCGTGGCGTTCGACTACGCGTTCGGCGCGATCGGCGTGATGTTCTTCCTGTGCCTGCCGCTCGTCTTGCTGCTGCGCCGCGGGCGCGCCGAAGTGGACGACGTGCCCGTCGCGTGACGGCCCGGAGCGCCTTGGTCACCCGCCTCGTGGGTGAGACGGCCCGGGGGAGCGCCGCGCGATAGCCCCCGAAGATCGCGTGCCCGGCGCGCATCCAGAAGCAGTCCGCGGCCGGGAACCCGGCGCTGCGCAGCCAGCGCAACTGGTCAAAGAGGCGCGACGGTTGATCCACGGGGTCGGATTGCTCAAGCCGGTAGTAGTTCCAATCCCCGCCCGCCAAGCGGGCCCCCGCCGGCAATAGGCGGGACTGGCGGCGCGCCGCGCGGTCCCACTGCGATGCGAACAGCGCCTTGACCCGCGGTGCCGCCGGCTGGACCAAGTCCGCGACGAGAAGCGCGCCGCTTGGCTCGAGGTGCGCCGCCACGTCGGCGAACAGGCGTCGCTTCCGACCGGCCGACAGGTGGTGGACGACGAGGGACACGAGCACGCAGCGAAGCGGATGCGGAAGTACCGTACGCCATCCGCGTTCTTCCAGCCGGAACGGCGCCACCCTGGCACGGGGGCCAAACGCAGCAAGCGCCCTGCGGAGCCTGGCCCGCATGTAGGGTGATCCGTCGAGAGCCAGATACCGGCAGTGGGGGAACCGGTCCAGCACGGCGCGCGCGAGGGTGCCGTTGCCTGCACCCAACTCCACCGCGGTGAACGTCTCGTCCGGCCCCGCGGGGATCAGTGCGCACAGCGTCTGGAGTTGCTCCGCGCGCGATGGCACGACAGCGTCGCCGCACGCGTCGAACGTCCTCGAGTCGGCCTCCGTCCAGCGGAATCGGCTGGCGGCGCGTGTCACGGGTCTTGACCCGGCCCGGCCTCGAGCGTTGCCGAGGTCGTCGCGCCACGCCCTCCGGTGACGATCAGTTCCAGGATCTCGTCCTCGGCCGAGTCGCGGACGCGGCCGAGCCCCATCACGGAGCCAACGGAAAGATCGATTCCTCCGCCACCGGTGATGATCACGATCGCCTCGCCGACGCCGACCGCGGCAATGAACGAGAAGTTGCGCGCGACCTCGAACAGGTTGTCGGGCGAGAGAAATCGCGGTGTCGCAACGGACACCGCAACGATCACGAGAAGCAGCGCCGCATAGATCGCCGTCTCGTACGAGCTCAACGCACGGCCGCCCCATCCGCGCCAGGGGGCGGCGCGCAGCGTCACGGCCGTCGAACTGGCGTCTCGCACGGTCACGTGGGGAGCGCCCTCCGCAGCGATCCTGCCCGCTCTCCCCTCGTTCGGTGGACCGTGCCGCGACTCCTCGGACCGGCTTCGGCAATCACGCGCGACAAGCGCCGCCCGCCGTTGCCCCGGCTTCCAAGACGGACGTCCTGCCGCAGACCTGTACTATACTGAAAGAGAGCGCTTGCGCCGGAGAGGATGGTGCGGTTCGGATGAACCACGTCACGCGTCCGATGGGAGTGCAGAAGAAGATTGCGCTCATCGCCCACGACCACATGAAACGCGAGCTCCTGGCCTGGGCCCGATTCAACGAAGACCTGCTCCGCCGACACATGCTCTACGCCACCGGGACCACGGGACAGCTGCTGGAGGAAGAGCTCGGACTGGACATCACCAAACTGCGGAGCGGGCCGCTGGGCGGAGACCAGCAGATCGGATCGAGAATTGCGGAAGGCCTGATCGACTTCCTGATTTTCTTCTGGGATCCTCTGGAGCCTCAACCGCACGATCCCGACGTCAGGGCCTTGCTGAGGATCGCCGTCGTGTGGAACATCCCCGTCGCCTGCAACCGGGCTTCGGCCGATTTCATTATCTCCTCTCACTTGATGACCGAGCCGTACGAGTGCCTTGTGCTTGACTATGCCGAGCTCAGGAGAACCAGCCCGAAACCTTGGGCGGCCGAATTGCCGCCCGAAGCCAGCTAGCGCACCGTCCCGGAAGGCTGTTGGCGGATCCGGCCGGGAGCTCGGGGCCTCGCCGTCCCGGGCCTCCTTGTGCCCCCTTGGCTGCCGCCCGACTTTGACGGGGGATCCCCTGGACCGCCCTACCGGCCGAGCAGGGTCGCCGATGCGACCGGATAATCCTCGGCCTCGAGAACAGCCTTGAGGCGCTCGAGATCGACGGCCGATTCGTCGTACGACACCTGTACCTGCTTTGCGGAGATGTCGACGTCGACGTGACGCACACCGGGGGTACCACCGAGGGCCCGCGTGATCGTTCGTTCGCAGTGTTCACACGAGATGTCGGGCACGTGCAAGATCGCACCGGTCATGGGACTCCCTCCTCCTCCGCCGTCGTTCGGTCGGCGCGGGATGACACGGACACGTTCTACCTGGGCGCCGCAAAGACCAGCGCCGCCACTCCCACCAGCGCGGCGACGAGGGCGATACCGCCGAGGTAGGCGTACTCGCCGACCACGACCCGGAGCGAGGGATGCAGGAGCTCGTCGACGTTGCTCGGGCGCCGGAACCCGCGCAGCCGCAGCGCGTTGGTGACGACGCTCACGCTGCTCATCGCCATCGCCGCCGCGGCGAGCATGGGGCTCAAGAGCACTCGGAACACGGGGTACAGGACGCCCATTGCCACAGGGATGAGGACCACATTGTAGGCGAACGCCCAGAACAGCCCCTGCTTGATCACGCCCACGGTCTTGCGAGACAGCGCGATCGCGCTGACGATGTTGCGAAGGTCGCCGCCGATGAGCGTGATATCGGACGCGGCGATGGCCACGTCCGTCCCGGTGCCGATCGCGATCCCGAGGTCCGCCTGAGCGAGTGCGGGCGCATCGTTGATACCGTCACCGACCATCGCCACGACGTGGCCGGCGGTCTGCAGCACCTTGACCGTCTCCGCCTTCTGCTCGGGCGCGACTTCGGCCAGCACGTGTGGCGCGTCGATTCCCCCATCGCGGGCGATCGCCTCCGCGGCCAGCCGATTGTCTCCCGACAGCATCCACACCTCGAGGCCAAGCGCACGAAGCTCGGCCACGGCCTCCCGGGCACCCGGCTTGAGCCTGTCCGCCACCGCGATGAGGCCCGCCACGAGGCCGTCCAGCGCGACAAACATCGGCGTCGCTCCGGAGCGCGCCGCCTCGGTGGCGTGCTCCGAGAGACGACCGATGGCGACCCCGAGTTCGCTCATGAAAGCGCGGTTGCCGACAGCCACGCGACGCCCTTCGACAACCGCCCGAATGCCCTTGCCGGCCACCGATTCGAAGCCCTCCGCGTCGGGGACGTTCAGGTTGAGCAGGGCGGCACGCGCGGCGATCGCTTGACCGACCGGGTGCTCGGACCCCCGCTCCGCCGCCGCGGCGAACCGAAGCAGGTCTGGCTCCGCCACCCCCTCGGCGGGCACGGCGCGCACGACCTCAGGCGTGCCGAACGTCAGCGTCCCGGTCTTGTCCAGGATGATGCTCGTCACCCGCCGAGCGTGCTCGAGGGCCTCCCCTCCGCGAATCAGGATGCCGAGCTCCGCCGCCCTGCCGGTCCCGACCATGATGGCCGTCGGCGTTGCGAGTCCGAGTGCGCACGGGCAGGCAATGATGAGCACCGCTATCGCCGCGCTGAGGCCAAGGATGAACCGAGGGTTCGGGCCGAAGAGGAGCCAACCGGCGAACGTGAGGGCCGCCACGGCGAGCACCGCGGGAACGAAGACGCCGGCGATCGTGTCCGCGAGGCGTTGGATCGGGGCCTTCGAGGCCTGCGCCTCCTCGACGAGCCGCACCATCTGCGCAAGCGCGGTGTCCTTGCCCACCTTGGTGGCGCGGAACACGAACGACCCGCTCTTGTTCAACGTGGCGCCGATCACCGTGTCTCCGGGCGCCTTGTCGACGGGCAGGCTCTCGCCGGTCAGCATGCTCTCGTCGAGAGCCGACGTGCCCTCAACAACAACACCGTCGACCGGAACCTTTTCGCCCGGGCGCACCCGGACGTGGTCACCGACCTCGACCGTTTCCACGGGAACATCCCGCTCCGCGCCGTCGCGAATCACCCGGGCGGTCCTGGCCTGCAAGCCCATCAAGGCCTTCATGGCCGCGCTCGTTCGTCCCATGGCGCGACGCTCCAGCCAGCGGCCAAGAAGAACCAGCGCGATGATGATCACGGCCGATTCGTAGTAGAGGTGGTCCGGCAATCCCCACCTCCTGGCCAGCGAGGGCCAGAGCGTCACGAAGGCGCTGTACCCGTACGCGGCGCCGGTACCCACGGCGATCAGGGTATCCATCGTGGCCCCGCCGTGCCGCCCCGCGGTCCATGCGCCGACATAGAAGGCCGAGCCGGCCCAGAACTGCACGACCGTCGCCGCGATGAGCAGCACCGGCGCCCAGACCGTCATATCCGGATGCAGTGGAAGATACATGAGCGCCATCATCCCGGCGCCCAACAGTAGGCTGGTGAGCCACTTGCGCTTGAGATCGTCCAGGTCGCGCTCCAGCGCCCGCGCGGATGCGTCACTGTCCGCAACCGCCGCCGCTTCGCGTGGCGGCAGGGACCGGACCCGGTATCCCGCTCGCTCCACGGCGGCGTTGAGCTGTTCGATGGTCGCGACCGACGAGTCGAATGCCACGCGGGCCTTCGCCGACGCGAGGTTGACCGTGGCCTCGCTCACGCCTTCGACCTTGGCGAGCGCCCGCTCGATCCGCCGCACGCATGACGCGCACGTCATCCCTTCAACCGGGAGTTCCACCGTGGTGCTCTTCACCGGCATCACCCGCTTGCCACCGGCAGCGCGGTTACCGCCGGCCGCTCTCGAAAACCTCGAGCAGCTCCGCGATGGCCCGTTCCCGGTCCCGAGGATTCTCGGACCGTATGGCCTCGGTGGCACAGTGGTTGAGATGGCGTTCGAGCAGGAGCACCGTGGCCTTGTGAACTGCGCTCTGCACCGCTTTGATCTGCTTGATCACGTCGATGCAGTACTGGTCTTCTTCCACCATGCGGATGACCGCGCGCCAGTGCCCTTCGACGCTGCGGAGCCGCGCAAGGATCTGTGCCTTGGCCTTGGGATCGAGGCCGACGACAGTTTGCGCCATTGCGGCATCCTCCCTCCCCATGGTGGGGGGGTCTGTCTGCAGGATACTCCGGTGGGCGGCGGCCGTCAACGATGCGGGACGGCGCACGCGTGACGCGGCGGCCTCGGGCCGACGCGTCACAGCCGGGACACGCGGGTGTCGGGAATCCAAGGGCGGGAGCTGGTATAACCGCACACGCCTCCCGGGCGCCGCGTCCCGCGACCACGCGAACCCGGAACCCGCGCTCGCCCAGCCGTCCCGCCTGCCGGGCAAGGACCCGCTCGACGCCGCCCACCACCGGCGGTGCCGTAGAGCGGAGCGCGGCGACGCCGGGACGACACCGCCGAGCGCGGCACCAGCCGCGCGGGGCAATTAAACCATCACGATCTCGATCTCTTCTGTGACTCTTGACGCCGCACGAACGGCAACCGTGCGACAACGGTGGTACCCGCCCCCGGTACCGACAATACCTGGAGGGTGCCCCCGACCAGCTCCGCGCGCTCACGCATCCCGTGGAGTCCCAACGTTCCCTTGGTTCGCGCCGCCTCCACGTCGAACCCCACTCCATTGTCCCGCACCATCACGATCAACCAATCCTGGCGGCGGTCCACCCGCACTTCGAGCCGGGTCGCGTCCGCGTAGCGAAGAGCATTGGTGGTGGCTTCCTGAATGATCCGATAGGCGGTGGTTTCGATGTCCCTGGCGAACCGCTGGTCCGCCCCGACGGTCTTGAGTTCCACCTTCGCGCCGGACGGCTGGAGATGCGTGTCGACGTATGCCCGGACGGCTGCGCCGAGTCCCTGCTCATCGAGCACGGATGGCCGCAGGTCATACACGAGCTTGTGGATCTCTTCGAGGCCCCGGTCGGTGATGTCGGCGAATCGCTTCAATTCCGAGGCGATCTTGGCGCGGTCCGCGCTGACGAGGTGGCCGCGGAGGTGTTTGAGCTGCATGCTGAGCGCGGACAGCATCTGGCCGGCGTGGTCGTGGAGGTCCTGCGCGATGCGCCGTCGCTCGTCCTCCTGAACGGTGAGGAGGCGTTGCATCAGTTCGCGTGTCCGCGTTTCCCTGTTCCGCGCTTCCTCGAAGAGCCGCGCACGTTGAACCGCAACGGCCACTTCGTGCCCTAAGGCTTCGAGGACGTTCAGGTCCTCTTTGCCGAGAGACTTGTCCGGCGGCAGCAACAGATTCAGCAGACCGATCACATCGCCACCCTGGGATCGCAGCGGAACGCTGGCATGTCGGTGTCTCTCCGGCCGGGCGGGAAGGGCCTGCTCGAGCCTGAGGCACTCAACCAGGTTCACGGGCTGGGTGAGCTGGCCGTCTCGAAGCATCTGGATGCACCGGCAGTCGCCGGTCATCCGGCGCTTTCCCATGACCACCAGGGGAGCCGGGAGGTTTACATCGGCGGCAAGCGACAGATTGCCGGTCTCGGTATCGCGCAGGAAGATCCATCCCGCTTCGGCCTCTGCCAATTCGACGATTCGAGGGAGCGCAGCGTCCAACGCCTCGCGAAGCGTGAAGGAACGGTTGAGGACCTGCGCGAGGACTCTAAAGATCTCGGTCCGGCCCGCCAGCCGCATGGCTACCCCCCACGATCGACTCACTCGATGCCAGTGCCATCCTCTCGCATCTTCATTTGGCTGATAGGCCGTACTGACTCCTGCCGCCGTCCAAAGTGCGGCATGGTTGCAGTCGCGCGCGGTCGGCCCGGCCCGAAACTGATCGTACAACGGCTTGACATCGCGGCCGTTGGCCAACGTGAACGCCTCTGCCCGGGGCGAGCGCGTCGAACACACCCAGGATCAAAGGTGGTGTGGTGGCGGCGCCTGCCTGACACCGGGGACACCGGGCGCCGGTAAGCGGCCGCCGTTCCGACCGACCGTCTCGCCGGGCTGGGGCATGCGCCACAAGCTACCGCCGTGGAACGTGGCGTGCGCCAAGCGCAAACTCTGATCGGACGGACGCCGGCGCCGGTCTAGCTTTCGGTCCGGGAGAGCATCGGTCCTTGAGAAGTGTAGACGACGTGGCGGTGGCGACGCCCAGCGGCGATCTCACCGCGGCGCCGGAGGTATTCGAGGTGGGCAAGCGCCTCCACCACGGCGAACCGCGTCTCCTGCGGCGATAGGTCGGTACCAAAGAGTCGCCCGGCAATCTCGTATCCGGTCAGCGGTCCGCTGTCGAGCAGAGCGCGAATCGTGCGAAGACGCTCGGCGTGGTGGGCGCGCAGTTCGACGATCCGTGCGTCGACGGCGCCGATCGGCAATCCGTGCCCAGGGTACGCCGTCCGTGCGGACAAGCGCTCCACCACGGCGAGTGCGGCGAGGAAGTCGTGGAGCGGATCGGGCGCGGAGTACGGGTCCCAGCCGATGTTCGGGGTGATATGCGGCAGGAGGTGGTCCCCCGCGAGCAGCGTACCCGAGCGTGAGTGCCAGAGGCACAAATGGGCGGGTGAGTGCCCCGGGGTGATCACCGGCGCAAACTCGAGCCCTCCGAGCACCAACGGAACGCCGACGGTGATGGGGTCGACACGCGGGAGCGGCGCCAGAGCGGAACACAAGGTGTCGTGCTCTCTCGTGACGGTGTCGATGACGGGCCCGGGCACCCCGTGCGTTTGGAAGAACTCCGCGCCGCGACGGCCCGCGCTCCGGTCCCACACCTGCGACACGAGCCTGGCTTCGCCCGGAGATGTGAGCACGGGGACTCGGTGGCGCTCCTGCAGGCGCCCGGCCATGCCGACGTGGTCTGGATGATGATGGGTCAGGATGATCGTGCGCAGCGGACCGTAGACCGCCGTGAACGACGCCACCTCGTTTTGCAGGCACTCCCAGGCGTCAGGGGTGTAGAACCCAGTGTCGACCAGTATCGTCGTGCCGCCGACGCCCGCGAGATAGACGTTCGCGGTCTTGAGCGGAAACGGCACCGGCAGGGCGATCGGGCGAATCGTCAACGCTGTGGCGTGCATGCCCAGGCGTCCCTCGGGTGTCGCCCGGCGATCGAACTGAACGAGCCGGGCGTCACCGTCTCAGCCGGCCTGCGTAGCCGGCGGGCCGCTTCGGGTCAAGTGGCGCGACGGCGCGATCTGACCTGATGCATCAAGTCTCTTGAACCTGCCTCTGTGCCTAGCGCCAGGAGCGCCTGAGCGGGGGTGATGACTCGATCCTCAGGACGCCCGTGTCGGCCGGCATCCCAGCGCGAGGGCCACCGCGGCCAGACGGTTGTGCACGCCGAGCTTCGCCAGAATGCTCTGCGTGTGATTGCGGACCGTCGCGGTGCTGATGAATAGCTGCCGCGCAATCGCCGGCGTGCTCTCGCCCGACGCCAGAAGCGCCAGAATCTCCCGCTCGCGCCGCGTCAGCGCGGCGGGCAGTTCGCCGTTCGTCCGCAACGGCGGCACCGTCGGCTCCGACAGCCGGCGGGCCAGCATCTCCACCGCGTGCTGCGAAATCCGGGTCCCGGTGGCGTCTCGCAGCAGATGCACGACCACCGCCCCCTCGCCGTCGGGCACCAGGATCGTGCTCACGTTCAGCCAGCGCCTGACCCCGTCCTTCCCGCACGCCCACACGTCGTACGCATGCGTCATCTCACGCCGCCGCGCCATCGTCAGCACGTGACAGTGCGCATGACACAGCACGTTCCCGTCCCGGTCCTTGCCCTGCACCACCTCGTGACACGGCCGGCCCAGGACGTCCGACGCCGCGTACCCGAGCAGCCGTTCCGCCGCGCGCGTCCACAGTACCACCCGGCCCTCCAGATCGACCGCCATCACCCCGTCGGCGGTGTTGCTGAAAAGCCGGAAAAGATCCCGACGCAGCCCTTCAGCCTCACGCTCATCCGTCCGGTGCGGATCGTCGCCCGGCACCGCACGCGACCCCGCACCATTGTCTCGAGACACTACGGCCGCCTCCTTGGATCGGACACTGCCGCACTTGGCGCGCCTGTGCTCTACGCTAAGACCAGTCCTCCCACCGCGTCCATCGGTCCGAGGCTGTATCTTTCGAGGTGGCGAGCGGAAATTCCCCGACGCAAGAAAGGGAATGCCACCCCCGCACCTAAGTCATCGAGGCGATGGCTTCTCCGAAGATCCTGCGCGGCCAGTTCTACGCGCTCGCCGCGATGGCTGCCTGGAGCACCAACTATGTGCTCGGTCGCGCGCTCCGCGACGAGATCTCGCCGGCTACGCTCTCCGCTTTCCGGGCGCTCGTGGCGGGCATCCCCCTCGTTCTCTGGCTCCTGGCGACACGCGGCTGGCCCCGCGCGCCACGCCCGGTGGCGGGTCGATTGATGGTCTTGGGCTTCTTCGGAGTCTTCGCGAGCCCGTACCAAACCTACCTCGCGCTCCATTTCAGCCTCGCGACGAACGTCACCATTCTGACCGCGGCCAGCCCCATCGTCACCGCCGTCATGGCGGTCGCCGCCGGGGTCACGCCGTTCTCGCGGAGCCTGTTCGCAGGTCTCGGAATCTCCACGGCCGGTGCCGCACTCATCACGGCGCTGGGGGCGTCCGGCGGTGTCGCCGTGCACATGGATCCCGGCGCCCTTTTGGTCATCGGAAGCATGATCACATGGGCGTTCTACAACATCGGTGTGCAGCGTCTCAGTGGTGATCTGCCACCGCTTGCGATCACGGGCGGCGCGATGCTCACCGGATTCCTGTTCCTGCTTGGCGCACTCGGCGCCGAACGGCCGCCGCACCTGATGCTGGAGGTCCGGACCCACCTGCCCGTGCTGTTCTACCTCGCCATCGTCCCGTCGGCGGTCGGGTACATCCTGTGGAACGCCGCGGTACGCGACATCGGCGCCGGCCACGCGATGATCTTCAACAACACGCTTCCGATTTTCGGCATGCTGCTCGGCGGGTTGATGCTCCACGAGCCCATCACGGTGGTGCAGCTACTGGCCTCGGCCTTCATCATCACAGGCATCCTCCTGGCCATGCACACGGTCGCGCCGGCGGACCGCCCGATCCGACGGGACGCGAACGCGCGATTGACAACGGGCAGGCGGTCGGGTAGCGTCCAATTACTGAAACGATCTTGTTGCTCCACTCACGCCGAACGTCCACGGGACGACGCGCGAGCGCCGAAAGGATTCATGCGATGAAGCTCAGCCGCGAGAGTGAGTACGGGCTGGCGGGGCTCGTCCACCTCGCACGACTCCGCCCCGGGACGATCGTCCAGCTCAAAGACATCGCACGCGCCCAGGCCCTCCCTCGGATGTTCCTCGCCAAGACGTTCCGCAAGCTGACTCATCACGGCGTGCTTGTCTCGTACCGCGGCCGACGCCGCGGATACGCGCTGGCGCACCCGTCCTCGCAGATCAGCGTTCGTGACATCCTGGAGGGCATCGAGGGACGGGACATCCTGGCACGGTGCATCTTCTGGAGCAACCAGTGCTCGGACGACCATCCGTGTCTCCTTCACTCGACGTGGAAGTCGGTGCGTCCAGGGCTCACCGAAATGCTCGAGCGCCTGACGCTGGACGACATCGCTCGGAGCCGGGGAGCGCCGCCCCGGAACACCCCGCGGCCCCGCCCGGCGCGACATTCCGCAGCCCCGTCGCGCGAGCGATAACCGCACCGCCTGCTGCCTGATTTCGCACGGTATCCTCCGGCCGCGGCGCTCTGCTCCGCATAGCGGGACGCCCCGAAGCGGTATCGCCGGCACACACTCCCCGGCACGGGTCACAACGTAGGCGTCCCTTGGGTCGCGGTCACCCTGCTCGCCGCCCTGAGGCGCCGTCGGAGCATCATGTTGCGACCACGGCACGTCTGGACTTCGCCGTCGTGGAGCATTCTCGAGACGCGGGGCATCGAATCGTCGCGCTGCGGAACGTCACCCCTTGCCGTGAATAGAGGAGACGCCGCCAGGGGCACGGGTTGTCCCTTCGTATGCGCCCCCCAGCAACCAGACGAAGACCAGATCGATAACCACGAGGACGACGAAGACCAGAAAGCCGCGCGCGTAGCCGTGCGGTGCGCCGAGCGCGCCGGCAATCGCTCCCATCACCGGTGGGATAACGAATCCGCCGAAGGCCCCCAGGCCGCCCACCAGGCCGGACGCGCTGCCCACCGCGTGGGGCACATACCGTGGGAGCAGTTTGAAGACCACGGCGTTCTGGAGCCCCATGCCCAACGCGATGACGAGCGTCGCCGCCAGGGACACCGCGAACTGACCCGACAGCGCCATGGCGAGCGCGCCGATCCCGATGAGGAGGAAGTTCCCCTGTAGCGCGTACGTGATCGGCAGCCGGTCGGCGAGCAGGCCACCCGGCACGCGGACCAGGGACGCGAACACTGAGAATGTCAGGGTGAGCAGACCGCCTTGGACGAGGGAGACCCTATAGACCTCGTGCCAATATGTGGGGAGCCATGCGGTCAACGCAATGAACCCCCCGAAGGAGGTGAAGTAAAACGCGACCAGCGCCCACGTGGCTGCTTCACTCGAGGCCTGCCGGAATCCCTCCGCCGCCGACGTGGCAGGAACGAGCTCCTGGCCGTACGTCGCGAGTTCGCGTTCGTCCGCCGGCAGCCCTTGCTGGCGCAACTGGAACCAAGGGGCGTCGGTGATACCGATCGCGTACACGGCCATGATCAAGGCGACCAAGAGAAGCCAAGTCACGTACGCCCCCACCAGCCCGAGCGCGCCCACCGCCACCGGCAGGAGCCCCGAGAAGATGCCGGGCGCGAGGTTCCCTAACCCCGCGTAGATCCCGAGCGGTCCGCCCTGCTGCGCGCGCGGGAACCAATAGGACACCTGCGGGACGCCGACCGAAAACGCCGCGATCCCGCAGCCCGCCAGCATCCCCAAGATTAGGAGAGCGGGATACGTCCCGGCCATATGGTCGGGGTACCGCGTGGCCAGCAGCACCGTGAGTCCGGCGACGCCGAGGAAGGCGAGTCCCAGCAGCGTCAGAAACGGCCTCCGGCCACCGACGCGATCGACCCAGGCCCCGAACGGGATGCGAAGCAGCGAGCCCGTTAGACTCGCGATCGCCGCCAGCAAGCCCCCCTGGAGCGCGGTGAGGTGGAGCACGGCAGCGAACCGGGGCACGAGGGGACCGAAGACGGCGACACCGGCAAAGCCGCCGAAGAAGCCCAGCGTGGCCAGCCACAGCGCGCGTTCTCTGGACCCCCGTATCACGGGCGAACGCGCCCGGGTCATACGATCATCTCCCACTTTTTGCGTCCTCGCATTGTGACGTACCGCCGCCTTCCACGTACACCCGTCCAGCACCGGTACGGCCATCGGGCGGTACCCAAGTCCACCCCAGCCCCCGCGCACCCGGCGCAACGGCGGCGCAGGCGCGGCCGGTTGTCGGGTGCCCCGCCTCCGCTACCGGCGCGGCACGGCCGGCACCGGAGCCGGGCGCGTGCGGCGCCGGTAACCCCGGTACACGATCCAGGGCCGGCCGAGATAGAGGACCGGGTAGCTCCACGCGTGCACGAGGCGGCTGAACGGCCAGAGGCCTAGCAGGAACCACGCGCTCAGGGCGTGCGCCTGGTACAGCCACGGCGCGGTGACCATCAGCTCGGGGTGCGGGTCCGCCGCGAACAGGCCACGGAACCAGAGCGCGACCGTGGCGCGGTAGTCGTACCCGGGGCCGATGAGGTTCACCCCGATCGTCTCGGCGGCCCCCAGCCCGATGATGATGAGCAGGAGCACGTACACGGCGATGTCCACTGGCCTCGTGGTTACCCTCACACGCGGCACCGCCACGCGGCGGTAGAGGAGAATCACGAGCCCGGTGCCCACGGCGGCGATCGCGGCGGTGCCGGCCCACGCGGAGAAAAGGTGGTAGGTCTCCCCGGACACCCCGAGCGCGGCCGTCCAGCTCTCAGGGATCACGATCCCGATCACGTGCCCGACGATCGCGCCCAAGGCACCGTAATGGAACAGCGGGCTGCCCCACAGCAGGAGACGGTGTTCCAGCAGCTGCGTCGACCGAGTGGTCCAGCCGAACTGGTCGTGCCGCCAGCGCCACACGTGCCCCACCACGAACACTGCAAGCGCAAGGTAGGGCAGAACGATCCACAGCAACAAGGTCGCGCCGCTCATGGCGCGGGCTCCCAGAGGTCCTCCTGCTCATCTCCCCCAAGTGCCGCGGGGCCGTGCGCGCAGTGTGCAGCCGGACCTTCCGGAGTCGGTACGCGCGCTGCGGATGACCGCATCACCGCGGGCGGGGCGCACAGCTCGAGCCCCACCAGTTCGGTTGGAGGTCCTTCGGCCGCGATGCGATCGACGAGTTTGCACGTCCGCTGGTCCAGAGGCGGGAGCATCAGCCGCAACGCGGTGGTCAGGCCGGCGTACGGACTCCCGGTATCGGCGAGGGCCCGGTGAAGCAGCTCCAACGACGGCCGGTACTCCGTGAGCACGATAGTGCCGGCCTCGGGGGGAGCCACGGCGGCGAACTCGAGGACGAGGGGGAGATAGTCCGGCAACTCGCGCGCATCCGGCTCCAGGCCCGCCGCGGCGTAGAGTTGCCTGAGGCGCACGAACGCCATTCCCCGCTGTCGACGGTCGCCGTACAGATAGTAGCTCAGGTACAGGGTGCTCCGCTTCTCCAAGTCGAAGGTAGCGACGTAGTGCTGGGGTAATGTCGGGGCCGGCGCGCCCGTCCAGTACGCCAAAAACGGCTCCAGCGCGCGCCGGGCTGGGGAGTCCGGAAGCGCCCTGGCCGCCTCCGCGAGTTCGGCGCGGGCCTCAACGATCTCCGCCGACGGGTATTGGAACCACACCGAGAGCAGCTTGTAAAGGCGCGACCGCGTGGAATCCTCAGGACGGCCTTGGCGGCTCATGAGGATCCCCCAGGCTCCGGATCGAGCGCTGGCCCACTCGCGTGATGCATCCGGGGGCGTGGCGTGACCTGCACGAACTGCACGTGATTTGCCTTGAAGTGACGGGCCGTCGCTTCGAACTGACTCTCCCACCCGACGCTGCACCCGCTGTGGACCGCCGCCAATCGCTCAGCGGTTTCGACGTGGGCGGGCGGGATGACGTACCGGTCTTCGTACTTCGCGATCGCCAGCAGGCGGTACAACTCCTCCAGGGCCTCCGGCGTCATGTCGACGCGAGCCGCTACCGCCGGGTCGGCCCGGCTCCCGAGTTGCTGCGCCCGCATGTGCGCCCGCAGCGCGCCCAGGCGCTGCAGAGCGGCACGCACCGGTTCGACGTCCCCGGCAGACAGGAGGTTCGCCAGGTACTGGAGCGGGATCCGAAGATGGTCGACCGCCCAAAATACGTCATCGGGGTCCGCATCGCCGGCGCGCGCGGCAACCGCGTTCACGACAGGCGAAAGCGGCGGCACGTACCATACCATGGGCAGGGTCCGGAACTCGGGGTGCAGCGGAAGCGCCACTCGGTGGCGCACGGCGAGCGCGTACACTGGGGAACGGCGCGCCGCCGCGATCCAGTCCTCGGGGATCCCGTCGCGACGGGCTTGGGCCTGGACCACGGGATCGTCCGGGTTGCAGAAGACGCTGAGTTGGGCGTCCAAGAGCCGGTGTGGATCGCGCACCGAGGCGGCGTCCTCGATCCTGTCCGCGTCATAGAGGATGAGGCCCAGATGGCGCAATCGTCCCACGCAGGTCTCCGAGCAGACCGTGGGCAAACCCACCTCGACCCGCGGATAGCAGAACGTGCACTTCTCGGCCTTGCCGGTCTGGTGGTTGAAGTACACCTTCTTGTACGGACAGCCGCTGACACAAAACCGCCATCCGCGACACTTGTCTTGATCGACCAGCACGATCCCGTCTTCTTCACGCTTGTACATGGCGCCGGACGGACACGAGGCGACGCACGACGGGTTGAGGCAGTGCTCGCAGATCCGCGGCAGGTAGAACATGAACGCCTGCGTGAACTCGAACTGGACCTGCGTTTCCATCCCGCGCAGGTCGGGATCCGCGCCCGCGTGCTCGGGCGCCCCCGCGAGGTTGTCGTCCCAGTTGGATCCCCCCCGGGGCGACAGCGGGGCGCCCGTAAGCTGGGAGCGGGCGCTCGCCACGGGGTCGTGCGCCGAGACCGGCGCGCTGAACAGCGTCTCGTAGTCGTACGTCCATGGCTCGTAGTAATCGTCGATCGTCGGCAGGTCGGGATTGGCGAAAATCGTGAGCAGCTTGCGCAGCCATCCCCCGCCCCGGAGCCGCAGCCGGCCGCGCCGGTCCAGCTCCCAACCGCCCCGCCAGCGGTCCTGATCCTCGTGGCGCTTCGGGTACCCCAGGCCCGGCTTGGTCTCGACGTTGTTGAACCAGATGTACTCCGTCCCGCGCCGGTTGGTCCAGACCTGCTTGCAGGTCACGCTACAGGTGTGGCAGCCGATGCACTTGTCGAGGTTCATCACCATGCCGACGTTGGCCATGATCCGCATCAGAACTCGACCTCCACGCGCCGCTTTCGCACGACCGCGATTTCGTCGCGTTGCGACCCGCACGGGCCGTAGTAATTGAAGCCCCAGGACAGCTGCGCGTACCCGCCGATAAGATGGGTGGGCTTGATTATCAACCGCGTCAGCGAGTTGTCGGTACCGCCGCGGTGGCCGGTCGTCTCGGAGCGCGGCGTCTGCACGTGACGGTCCTTGGCATGGTACATGTAGCACGTTCCCTGGGGCATCCGGTGGGAAACGACCGCCCGGCACGCGACGGCCCCGTTGCGGTTGTAGAGCTCCACCCAGTCGTTGTCCCGGACCCCTATCCGCTCGGCGTCCTCGCGGCTCAGCCACAGGCCCGGGCCACCTCGGAACAGCGTGAGCATGTGGAGGTTGTCCTGGTACTCCGAGTGGATCGACCACTTTGAATGCGGCGTCAGGTAGCGCAGCGTGAGCTCAACCTCGCCGGTGCCGCCTCCACGTTCTTCGCCGTAGTGACGCGACAGGTTGAGGGGAGGCCGGTACACCGGCAGTCCTTCTCCCAGCTCGAGCATCCACTCATGATCGAGGTAGAAGTGCTGCCGGCCTGTCAGCGTGTGCCAGGGCTTGCCGCGCTCGACGTTCTGGGTGAACGGCGCGTAGCGGCGCCCCTCGGCCTCGATGCCGGACCACTCGGGCGACGTGATGACCGTGCGGGGCTGCGTCTGGGTGTCGGCGAATGTCACGCGGTCGCCCGCCCGTGCTCCCGCGAGATCGGCGAGTGCCACGCCCGTCCGGCGCTCGAGCGCCCGAAAGCCCTCCACGGCGAGCCGTCCGTTGGTCGTGCCTGACAGCGCAAGGATCGCCTCGCAGACCTGCTCGGCGCGCTCCAGTGACGGGCGGCCGTCGGCCACGCCACCGCGCACGACACCGTTGTGCCGGCCGAGTTCCACGACTTCGCGATCGGGCACCCAGCGCACACCCTTCGTGGTCGTTCCAAGGCGTTCGAGCAGCGGGCCCAGCGCGACGAGCTTGTCCGCCACCGCACCGTAGTCGCGTTCGACCACGACAAGCCGCGGCATGCTCCGTCCTGGCAGCAGTTCGACCTCTCCGGTCTTCCAGTCCCGAGCCCGCCCCTCCGGTTGCGCGAGTTCGTCGGGCGTGTCATGCAGCAGCGGTACCGCCAGCACGTCGGTACGGACGCCGAGGTGTTGCCTTGCCAGCCGGGCAAAATCCCTGGCGATCGTCAGGAAGCAGTCCCAGTCGGTGCGCGTCTCCCACGGCGGAGCGATCGCCTGGTTGAACGAGTTGACGAACGGGTGCAGGTCGGTGGTCGAGAGATCGTACTTCTCGTACCAGGTCGCGGCCGGCAGGACGATGTCCGAGAAGAGGCAGGTCCCCGTCATGCGAAAGTCGATGGTCGTCAGCAGATCGAGCTTGCCGGTGGGCGCCGTATCCCGCCACACGACGTCCACGGGGCGGCGCTCAGGTGGCGTTTCGTCTGCCCGCACCGACTCGGAGGCCGCCCCGAGCAGGTGGCGGAGGAAGTACTCATGCCCTTTCCCAGACGACGTGAGCAGGTTGGCCCGCCAGACCGTCAGTACGCGCGGGAAATTCTCAGGCGCGTCGGGGTCTTCGGCGGCGAATCGAAGCCGGCCGTTCTGCAGCCCGTCGAGAACATACCGCTCCACCGACGCGCCGGCCCTGGCAGCCTCGTCCGCGAGATCGAGCGGGTTCCGGTTGAAGGCGGGATGCGCGGGAAGCCAGCCCATGCGGGCCGCCTGAGCGTAGCAGTCGGCGAACTGGCGGCCGGCAAACAGTCCCCGCCCGAGCGGCGACGCGACTTCGCCCGCATCCACGACCTCGTACCGCCACTGGTCGGTCGCCATGTACCAGAAGGGCGTCCCCGCCTGGTGGCGGGTCGGCCTGACCCAGTCCGCGGCAAACGCGAGGTGGAACCACCCGGTCAGCGGGCGTACCTTTTCCTGCCCCACGTAGTGTGCCCAGCCACCGCCGTTCTTGCCCTCGCACCCGCAGAGCACGACGAGCGCCAGAAATGTCCGGTACACCTCGTCCGAGTGATACCAGTGGTTCGTCCCGGACCCCATGGCGATCATGGAGCGCCCACCGGTGCGCTCGGCGTTGCGCGCGAATTCCCTGGCGATTCGCGTGACCTGGCCGGCGTCGACAGAGGTGATCGGCTCCTGCCACGCGGGCGTGCATGGCACGCGCGAATCGTCGTACCCGGCCGGCCAGTCCCCGGGGAGGCCATCGCGCGCGACCCCGTACTGAGCGAGCAGGAGGTCGAAGACGGTCGTCACCAGCCTGCCCCCGACTTCCCGCACCGGCACTCCGCGGCGCATGGTGCCGCCGCCCTCGGTCTCGCCCACGTCAAACCTCGGGAGGTCGACCGGCACCGCCCGAGCCTCGCGACCGTAGAGGGTCAGGGTGGGAACGATCCCCTCGAGATTGAGGTTCCACCGTCCCACACCCTCCTCGCCATGGCGGAAGCCGATGCTGCCGTTCGGCACCGCGGGCCGACCGGCCCCTTCGTCCCACACGACGGTTTTCCATTCGGCGTGCTCGCCGCGGTCGCCGATGTCCGCGGCCCGGAGGAAGCGATCCGGCACGTACACATCGTCGCGCTCGCGCAACGTCACCAGGAACGGCAAATCAGTGAAGCGTGTCACGTAGTCCACGAACGACGGCACCTGTCTGCGGACGTAGTACTCGGTGAGGATCACGTGCCCCATCGCCATGGCGAGGGCCCCGTCCGTGCCGGGCCGCACCGCTAGCCACTCGTCTGCGAACTTGGTGTGCTCCGCATAGTCGGGCGAGACCACCACGACCTTCTGGCCACGATAGCGGGCCTCCACCATGAAGTGTGCGTCCGGCGTCCGCGTGGTCGGCAGGTTCGTGCCCCAGATCATCAGATAGCCCGCATTCCACCAGTCGCCGGACTCCGGCACGTCGGTCTGATCCCCAAATACCTGCGGCGACGCCGGCGGCAGGTCCGCGTACCAGTCGTAGAAACTGAGGATGACGCCACCGAGCAGCGACAGGAAGCGCGTCCCGGCCACGTACGAGGCCATCGACATCGCGGGGATCGGCGAAAACCCCACCACCCGGTCCGGCCCGAATCGCTTGATCGTGTAGACGTGCGCCGCCGCGATGAGCTCGCTGACCTCGCCCCACTCCGCTCGGACGAAGCCGCCGCGCCCCCGCTGGGTTTTGTAGGCCATGGCTCTCTGGGGATCCTCAACGATCGACGCCCACGCGGCCACGGGGTCACGATGGGTCGCCAGTGCGGCCCGCCAGAACTCGAGCAGTGAGCCGCGGATGTACGGGTAGCGAACGCGAAGCGGAGAATAGATGTACCAGGAGAACGATGCGCCTCGCGGACACCCCCGTGGCTCGTACTCGGGCATGTCAGGACCGACCGAGGGGTAATCGACCGCCTGAGTCTCCCACGTGATGATCCCGTCCTTCACGAAGACCTGCCAGGAGCATGACCCCGTGCAGTTCACCCCGTGTGTAGACCGGACCACCTTGTCATGCTGCCACCGGTCCCGGTAGAAGGCTTCCCATGCCCTGGGGTCCCGCGTCAACAGACCCCAGCCGCCGGCTGACACCTCGCCACGCCGGAAGAACCGTTGCGTCTCGAGCAGCGCCCCGATTGCGGGGGAGACGGCGCGGGCCTCAGGACGTTTCCGTGACTTCATCGATGCGTTTCCGTTCCGTAGCAGAGGCAGGCGAACACCAAGGGATCCTCCT
>Ga0187784_10000641_pt1 | contig 26116 bp, 15 predicted proteins | sample 1015_SJ02_MP15_2_FD_132964 | JGI IMG/M metagenome (GOLD analysis project Ga0187784, IMG submission 132964) | Tropical peat soil microbial communities from peatlands in Department of Meta, Colombia - 1015_SJ02_MP15_20_MG | ecosystem: Environmental > Terrestrial > Soil > Wetlands > Peat | place... | reverse complement strand
TCTCCCGCGCGCACTAAAGTAACCTTGACCGATTGGGGAGGGGTTGGTTGGGGCTGGCCGCGCAACGTGAATATAGTCGTTAACTCACAAGCGATAGATGCTTTGTCGTTCTGGATATCGGCAAGCGCTGTCGAACGCAACGCCTTCACAAAGACGACGCCCGGCTGCTTCTTCATTCCCTCCAAGTATTCTCTTGGGGCTCCGGGCCAAACCCGTTTCAATTCGTTTGGCTTCGCTACCTTGAAAGCCTCGTTGAACTGGCGCAAAGTTTCCTGGATGGCCCGTTCGTCGGCCTGTGCTTTTTTGAGCTTGGCCAGAGTCGTCTGGGCCTCCGGGAGGTGTCGGCCGTTTTGATGCCGATCGATGAATTCCTGCAATTTCTGGATATTCTGCTGATCCACGGCGCTCCAGGCAATGTCGTCTAACAGTCGGTCGGCGTCCTGCGCATGGAGTCCCTGGGGAAATTCCTTCAGGTACGTCTGCAAAGCGTTAACGTCTCTTGGATTCGTATTCGCGCTCTTCCATTCCTGGCTGTCCAAATCTTTCAATTTGCTTTCGGCCTCGGGACGGTGCGGTCCGTCAGGGAAGTCGCTCAAGTACTTTCTGACGGGGCCGGGGTCAGTCGCGCCGCTGGCCGCTGACCACTCGATTTCCTCACGGCTGGGCGGATTTGGAGGTTTTGGAGGGGGTGGAGCGACACTTGACCAGTCGATGGTCACGGTCTCGCCGGAGGTGAATTCGCGGGTGACGGGCGGGAACGATTTCGTCCCTTGGACGAACGCTAAAGTCTGTTCGCCCGGCGGTATCTCCACAGAAAACGGAGTCGATCCCGTGGTGCGGCTGAGCGTTTTGGCGCCCCATCGGATCTCAACATCCGCAGGGGCGCCACGCAATTCCAGCTTCGCCGGCTCTAAAGCGAGAGTGAACTCAAGACGTTGGGACTTGTTGGCGACGATTTCAACTTGTTGCTCGGGGGGCGTCAAGTATCCGCTTTTCTGCACCCGTACGCGGTGGTTTTTTACTTCGAGCGGCAGCCGGTAGACGCCCTGTGCGTTTGTGCGTCCGCGCGGCAGATTATCGACATAGACCATGGCGTCCGCCTGTCCGGCTCGCACCTCGAGCGTCCCTGCCACAGGTGGTGGGGGCGGCGGCGGGTAGGGCACCAGGGCCAGAGGGAATCGATGCAGGCCCGGCTGCGAATCCACGGTTACGGTTTCGTCGAGCGGCTGGTAGCCGTCCAGCTCTGCTTGAATGCGATGCTCTCCCGGCAAAATCTCGAACTTGCAATCAGGAGCAGGGCACGATTTTCCGTCGACGTGGATTGATGCCCCGGCCGGGTCCGACCGGATTACGACGGGAACCACCTGCACCGGCGGCTTCGGCGGGGTCGGCTTGGTCAGGTGGAGAACCAGTTCGGCGCCGGCCACGAGCACCGCGGCCGCGGCCACGCCCAGCGCCACGCGGCGCCAGGGAAGTGGCTTTCTCGGGGCCGCAGGGGCCGCGATCCCCGCTGCGATGCGCTGCTGGACACGTGCTGCGATTGAGGCGAGCTCGTCGTCCGCGCTGTAATCCGCAGCAATCTGCTGAACCTGACTGTGCAATCCCTTGAGCTTGGATTTTCTTGTCTTGGAGATCTTCTGCTCGAGGGCGAGAAGCTGATCGCGCTGGTGGTCCCTCGCCCGGCGCAGTCCCTCTTGTGCGGAGCGCAACAGCGCGTCAGTCTCGGCCGACGGGCCTGCGGCCGCCACCGCGCCCCCGAGCGTCGCGATAGCCTGCGCATACTGGTTCTTGCGAATCTGTTCGGTGGCCTCGCGAATGGCTTGTTGCCGCTGGAGCGCCTGCTGCTCCAGGTGCCGGGCCCGTTCCAGTAACTCGGGCACCACTGAAACCAGCTCCGGCGTCTCACTCAAATCCGCGGGCAAGGCTTTGAGGATCTCGAGAGCCCCTCGGTACTCCTGCCCCTCGAGCGCCGCCCTTGCCCTTTCGACCTGCCTCACGCGGTCCGCACGCTCTAACCGCGACACCTCCTGTTCGAGGCGTTTCTCGAGCGCCCGAAGCACCGGTTCATTCGGGTATTTTTTCAGCGCCCCATCCAGCGCTGTTCTGGCTTGGGCAACGTCACCGCTGCTGAGAAGAGCTTCGAAGCGGGCGCTGGTCGAGCTGATGAACTCGGCCCGGCGCACACTTTCGCTGCAATCGGCATGAAGGCGGTTGAACTCTTCGTTTTCGAGGAAGGCTTTGGGTGCGCTGTCGAGCAGCGCGAGCGCTTGCGCTGCATTTCCGGCCGCCAGCAGTGCGCGGGCTTGTTGCAGAATCCCGTCCCGTTGCCGCGCGAGGCGGAGTTGCTCCCTGACCTCGGACAGCAAGGAGTCTATTTCTTTTGCGCCCCCTTCACGCCGGGTCTGTTCAAGAAGGTTGACCGCCTCTTGGTGTTTGTTGCTCTTCTGGAGCTGGAGGGCTTGTTCCAAGACGCCACGGATCCGCCTTTGTCGGACTTGCTCAGCCTGCTCCCGAGCAAGTTTCAGCAGGCGGTCAATCTCCGGCGATGAACCCGCAACCGCCAGAGCGCTTTCTAGAGTCTCGATGGCTCGGAGGTGCTGGCCTTGGTTTAATTGCTCCTGCGCGGCGCTAGCCGCCTCGCGGCTGATTACGGCCGCTTTCTCCTTCTGACGTGCCTCGTCCAGCAAAGCAGCAGCCTGTGACGCCAATCCGGGAATCGCTTTGATTTCCGGCGGCAGCGCGACCAGCAAGTCTATAGCATGCTGATAGGCCATTTGAGCGATTGCAGTCTTCGCTTGGTCAATGACCTTGGTCCACTCGGTTTCCTGCCAACGCTGTCGCGCATCTTCGAGCCGCTTTCGCGCGGCGAGCAATTCGGCATCCTGAGGGTAAGTCTGCAACGCCCTCTGCAATAACGCCTCGGCCCGAGCGAAATCCTGGGCCCCAATAGAGGCTTCGAACTGCTTCAGGTGGGACTGAACAAAGGCGGAGCGCGCCACTTGCTCCTTGCACTCGGCACGAACGCGGCTGAATTCCTCGTTCTTGAAGTAGGCCTTAGGCGCGGAGTCCAGGACGGACTGGGCCTCGGCCGCGCTGCCGGCTGCAAGCAGTTGCCGAACGCGCGCCAGGGTTTGCTCTTGCCGCTCCTCGAACTGCCGTTGGCGCTCACGGACGGTCGCAAGCTGCGCCCCAATTTCAGAGGGGTCCAACAGGCCCTGAGCCTGATCGAGCACGCGCCGCGCTTCATCGTAATTGTCCTCAACCAGGAGTTGCTGAACTTTCACCTGCAACTGCCGCACCCGATCCTGACGCTCGTACTCAATTTTCCGCCGGCGCGCGTCTTCCAGAAGCTCCTTCAGTTCGGCCGAAGGACCATCGCGGGCCTCCGTTTTTTCCAATACTTCTATGGCCGCCGAGAAGTCGTTGGCCGAAATCCACCGCTTGGCCTCTTCCAGGGCCTGTCGGCGCGCAGCCAACCGACGCTCGATTTGGCCGGCTTTGGCTCGCAGAGCTTGAGCCTTGGAGGCCAAAGCAGGTTCTTCGGAAACCTCTGATGGGAGCGACTTGAGCGCTTCCAGGGCGCCTGCGTAATCGGTCCGGTCCAAGGCGATGGTCGCGTCCTCCACGAGCTTCGTCCATTCCAGGCGACGCAAACGGGAGCGCTCGTTCCCCAAGCGCGCCTGAAGGGCAAGAAAGATGGGCTCTTCAGGGTACTTGCGGAGGCCCTGCTGGAGCGCAGCTTCGGCACTGACAAGGTCCTGGCTTTCCAGGTAGCTCTCCACCTGTGCACGCGTTGAACTGACGAATTTGGCTCGCTCAAGCCCTTCACGGCACTGAGTGTAGAGGACCTGGTACTCTGGCTCCTTGAGGTAGCCTTTTGGCGCAGCCTCAAGCAGGGCAAGAGCTTTAACCGCATCACCCGCCTCGAGGAGCCGGCGAGCCTGTTGCAGAGTCTCCTGGCGCCGCAGCCCAAACTCCCGCTCCCGGTCCCGAGCGCTAGCGAGGAGGACACTGATTTCGTTTGTGCCCAAGTCCTTCTCAGATTGCTCGAGGATGCCAATCGCCTCCGCGTAGGCGTGATCACCCAAGAGCACTTGGGCCTTGCCGATCGCCTGGCGGGCGCGCTCATCCCGCCGATCACGCGCGGACCGGAGAAGCTCAGCCAGTTCAGGGGATTCGCCTGCCTCCGCCGAAGCCTTCTCCAAGGTCGCAATGGCAAGTGCGAATCGGTTGTTGCGGAGGTGCTCTTTCACAGCCTCGATGGCCTGCTGGCGCAAGGCCAGAGTGAGCGCGCCCTGCCGGGCACGTTCTTTCAAATCTCGGATTTCCGTAACCAGCTCGGGGGTTTTCGCCAGGTCCGGTGGCAGAGCGGCAAGGATGCCCATTGCCCGCTCGTAGTCGAGGCGGTCAACCGCAGCCTTGGCTTGGTCTATCTGCTTGCGCCACCCAAGGCGCTCCTGGGCAAGTACTTGAGCATTCAGGCGCTCTTGGGCAGCCAATAGAACGGCTTCATTCGGATAGGTCTGAAGAGCTTGCTGCAGCAGCTTTTGGGCATTGTCCAGGCTCCCCTCCGCGGCAGCTTTTTCCACCTCCGAGGCGGCGCCTCGAATAGCCGCGGCACGGTCGAGGCCCGCGCGGCATTGGGCATGGAGCTGCCGGAACTCTTCGTTCTTGAAGCAGGCCTTGGGCGCAGCCTCAAGCAGGGCCAGGGCGGCCGCAGGTTCTCCACCCTCGAGCGAACGGCGAGCCTGCTGCATCACCTCAACACGTTGTTGTTCGAATTGCCGCTGTTGCTGGCGGGCGCTAGCCAGCAGCGCCTCGAGATCAGCGGAGCTCGATTCCCGCTGCGCCTGGTCAAGGATGCGCAGGGCTTCCCCGAAGTTCTGTTCGCGCAGTTCGACCTGCGCCCGGGTGAGCACCTGCTGAATGTGTGCTTCCTCTTGCTGCTCAGACTGCTGCTCGCGCGCGAATTGCAACACCTCCAGAATCTCTGCAGATTCGCCCGCCTGCACCAGAGATCCTTCCAAAGCAGTAATCGCCTCAGCAAACTTCTTCTCCCGGATCAGCGCCCCGGCCTTACGAATAGCTTCGCGCCTAAGGCTCTCAATGGCAGCTTGTTGCTGCGCCTCCTGAACCGTCTTCAAATAGGCCGTCAGACGGGCTTCATTGGGAACTTTCACGAGCGCGCCTTGGAGCACACGCACGGCCTCGGCATACTCGTCCTTCTGGAAGAAACCGCGGGCGATGCGGAGTTGTTCTTCTACGTAGCGCCGGCGAGTCTCGAGCTCGGCAAGGCGCAACGCCTGGGCATAAAGCTTCAGCACCTGGGGGTCGCCGGGAAACTCCTCTAAAGCCTGCTCGGCCAAGGCCACAGCTTGATCGTATTCTCGGGTGTTGAACGCTCCCTGGATGCCTGTCAGGCGTCCCTCCCGCCGCTGCCGTTCCTTTTCCTTTTGCTGGGCGTTTCGGAGTTGGCGTAGCAGAGCTTCGACCTCGATGTTGATGGGGTCCAGGGCCTGCGCCTTCTCCAACAACTCCCTTGCCTGGTCGAAGTTGTTCTGCGCCAGCAAGTCTTTGCCATCTTGCGTATACTGGCGAACCTGCCGCTGGCGCTCTTGCTCGGCGAGTTCCTTGTGCACCCACTCCAACTTGCTCCGGGCCGCGCTGTGCTCGCCATCCAGCGCGAGAACTGCTTCCAGCGCCTCTTTGGCGCCCTGCAAATCCGCGTCGGCCACCAGCCTCTCGGCGCGCTCCAGATGCTGACTGATTTTCCGTAATCGCGCGCGCTCCTCCACTGCCAGGGTTCTGTATTCCCTGGCTTTTTCGTGTGCCGGATCCAGTTGCAGAGCCTCATCAAGCAAGGCGATGGCTTGGTCATACTGGCTCGCGTGCAAAGCCTCCTTTGCCTGGCGTAGCACCTGGTCGACTCGCTGTGCGCGCCGGCGGGCTTCAATCTGCCCCTGCACCCGCTCGAACAAACTCCGAGCGGCCTCATGGGTGCTGTCAATCTCGAGGGCCCTTTGAATCGACTCCTTCGCGACTGTGAGATTGCCTTCCTCGAGATGTCGGCGCCCTTCCTGGACATAGACCTCGATCATGTCGTGCTTGAAGTAGTCGATGACCTGCTGAAGCGCGAAGGCCAGGTCTTCAGCCGTCTGGTAGCGGTCCTCGCGATTCTTCGCCAACGCCTTATTGACAGCCTTCTCGAGGTCAGGAGGACAGGTTGGAAGCAGCCCACTAAGCGGTTGCGGGGGCTCGTTTTGAATCTTGTACCAAACAGCCGCGAGCTCATTTCCCGGGAATGGCTTCTGGTAGGTCAATAATTCGAACAACATCACGCCAACGGAAAAGATGTCCGAGCGGCCATCTACCGCCTTCCCCTGCGTTTGCTCGGGCGACATGTACGACGGCGTTCCAAGTCTCTGGCCATCCTGAGTCAGAGTCAGCATCGTCCCCCCGCCCAGGTGGGCAATACCGAAGTCAACGATCTTCACCGTCCCATCGTGGTCCACCATAATGTTGCTGGGCTTGATGTCGCGGTGCACGACCTGTTTCTTGTGGGCGTACTGAAGCCCCCGGCAGGTTTGAATGATAATGTCGAGCTTCTTGACGATCGGGACTGCCCGGCGGGAGGAGATGATCTGGTCGAGACTTTCACCCTCGATGAACTCCATGGCGATGTACGATGTGTCGTCAATCTGTGAGCTTTCGTAAATCACCACAATATTCGGGTGGTTGAGCGCGGCCGCGGACCGGGCTTCACGGTTGAAGCGTTGAACAAGGTCCGGGTCCCCTGCCAACCGTGGCGGAAGAACCTTGAGAGCCACCGATCGCCCGAGGTTGTCCTCCGCCCGGTACACCACGCCCATGGCGCCATGTCCCACCTCCGAGACAATCTTGAACTTACCTAGATTGTTCAGCATGCTAGACCCTGCAGGCCGCCCCGCCACAGGCCGGCTCGCGAGAATTAATGATGCTATGCTAACACGCGGGTTTGCTGAGTTCAAGGTCTGACGGCGGGCCACCCCGTTGGGTTTGCCTTCCAGACCATGGAGGTGGTGTTCGCATGGTCTAAACAGAGCGCGGAAGTGACTCACAACCACCCTGAAGGCATTAGAGGGACGCAGGCAATTGCAACTGCGATTTTACTTGCCCGTCGTGGTCACGACAAGGGCCAGATAAGGCATGCCCTCGAAACCCAATTTGGGTACGATCTCAACCTGCGGTTGGAGCATATCCGTCCGACGTATTCCTTCAACGAGACGTGCCAGAAAACGGTTCCACAGGCGCTTGCTGCCTTCTTCGAGTCAGTGAGCTTGCTGGAGGCGGGTTATAATTGCGCCCTCAAAAGATACGGTTGGCCAGTGTTGCGTGCGAAAATTGCGTTTACCTGTAAAGCCCCGACCTGTCGGGGCACTTGCCGACCTAAAGGTCGGCGCCACACAGACTTAAGATGAATCGGAAAAGTGAACCCATTTTTCGCGCGCAACACTAGATCCCAAGTGCTCGCTGCGGTGGTGGTATGCTGAAGTTCTTTGCAGATTTGATTTTTTGGGGGTTTGATGAAAATCAACAAAGTTGAGACTATCCGTTGCGGGATGCAGCCGAACATTCTCTGGGTTCGCATTCACACTGATGACGGCTTGATTGGCCTGGGCGAGACCTATTACCTGCCGGGGGCGGTGGAAGCTGTGGTGCACGATCTGGTGGCGGATTTCCTCCTGGGCTCGAGTCCCCTGGAGGTGGAACGCCTCTGGGACGCCGTCTTTAGCTGGACGAATTTCTTCGGTTATGCGGGCGCGGAGATGCGTGCTCTCTCTGCGGTAGACATCGCGCTTTGGGATATCCGGGGTCAATACCTGCGGCAGCCAATTTACAATCTGCTGGGAGGGATGTGCCGGGAGCGCCTGCGCGTGTACAACACCTGCGTGAACGGAGGACCTTACACGGATTACACGGACTTTCTCGAGCGGCCCGCGGAATTGGCGCAGAGTCTTTACGAGCGAGGAATCAAGGCCATGAAGATCTGGCCCTGGGATCAGTTCGCTCCACGACTTCCGGCGGGCGGTCCGGCGCGGCCGACGCCCTGGTCCGAATTGGGCCCCTCGGGGACCTATCTTTCCGCGGAGGACCTGGAATCCGGCTTGGAGTGTGTGAAGAAGATTCGGGAAGCCCTCGGGAACAAGATGGAGATCATGGTGGAAGGACACTGCCGGTGGGACCTGAACTGCGCCTTGCGCATCGCCCGGGCGCTCGAACCGTACGACGTGCTCTGGATGGAAGACATGATCAAGCCGGACAGCGCCGACGACCTGGCGCGCCTGGCGACGGAAAGCTGCGTGCCTCATTGCGTCAGCGAGCGGCTGTTCACGCGCTATGCCTTTCGCGAGATCCTGGAGGCTCACGCCTCGCGGATCGTCATGCCCGACCTGATTTGGACCGGCGGCATCACCGAAGGCCGCAAGATCGCGGTTCTGGCGGATACGTTTCATTTGCCCGTTGCGCCGCACGATTGCAGCGGGCTGGTCACCATTTTCGCTAATCTCCAGGTCTGTGCGTCAGCCATGAATGCTATGATCCTTGAAACTGTGCGGGGGTTTTACGAGGGGTGGTACCAGGAAGCGTACACGGACAACGTTGCGATCCGCGAGGGCTTCGCCCAAATCCCCACCAAGCCGGGGCTGGGCACATCCTTGCGGCAGGAATTCCTGAGTCGAGGCGACATCAGCACGCGTGTTTCGGAATCGCAGCGGCAACCCCTGTAGCTCATAAATCGGAGCGGTTTTCGAGGAGCTGCGCTGTGAGGGCGAAAGTGCGAATCTGCAGCCCGAGCCAATCTTTTTCTGCGTTCGCGTTGGGGTTTTTGCTAGCCCTCCGCGGCGGGCTTTGCACCTTGGCGCCCGCAGGCTTCGCCAGTCTCGTGCAGGTCGAAAGTCCGACGCCGCAGGCAACCTCCGCGATGCCGGGCCAAATAGGAGTGCCGCCGGGAACCAAGATTGTTGCGGCGCTGCAAACCGCGCTGGACGTGCTGGCCACGCGAAGTGGGGACGAGATTGCTGCGCGTATCACAAAGAATTTCAAGCGGGGAGGGCAGACGCTTGTGCAGAAAGGCGACCGGCTGGTGGGCAGGGTCACCAGTGTGCGACCGCAAAATGTAGGCAAGGGAGAAAACGGCTCAGAGGTAGCCATCGTCTTCGATCGCTTGACGAGCGGCAAGAACACCTACCGCCTCAACACAGTTATCCATTCCGTGCTTTGGATTCCGGGCCAAGGAGGGGGCACGGAAACAGGAACGAACCCGACCCAAGCCAGCGCGCGGCGCCTCCGTGGCCCGCACGCCGGGACGAGCGGGGGGCTGGGAGTTACCGAGGCGGAGGGCGGAGCAGGCCGCGCGGGCGAGAAGGCCGGAAACAACGGAGGCTACCCCAGAGGAGGCGAGGGGCCCCCAAATTCTATCGAAGTCCGTTCCCGCCCGGCGCCGGATGGCCGCGCGGGGGGTGCTTCCGTGGTGATCGATCACCAGGGGAATCTCCGCCTGAGTGCCGGAACGCGCTTGGACTTTCGCACACAGGGCCAGTAATTTTGGCCTTCCCCGGCAGCCGTAGGCGGCGCTTGCGACCCAGGGCTTCGAGGCTGTGACAAAACTAAAACAGCTCACGCCAAGTCGCGAAGCCGCAAAGGACCGCAAAGGTGAAGTGGGTTGTCTTCTTTGCGACCTTGGCGTACCTTGCGCCTCTCTGTGGACTCCCCGTAAGCCGTTGATTGTACGCCGACGCGTTCGGGCAGTTCACATGTCCAATGGAGGCTGACGTCAGCCGGCTCAGGCGCTTTGCGTGAAACTGAATTTGCGGTTTGCTGCGGGGGTCTGTGCGATTTTTTGCTGCGGCGGTCTGATTTTTCTGTAAGATGTCGAGCGTGCGCTTGGATGGGAATTCGTGCCACCCGGTGCGGGCATTGGAGTAAATGGGCGAACGGCACGAGGCTCGCTTCGCGGCGGCGGGTCCCTGGAACGAATCCGCCGGTGCGGAGGTCTGAAGAGCCGGGCGTTCCGAGGACTTGGAGAGTGCGGGGACAGTTGCAAGACCGGTTGGTTTTTTCAGTGATCGTTCCGTACCGGAATGAGGCGTCGCACATCGGGGCTTGCTGCGCGGCGTTGCAGCGGCAGTCTATCGGACGCCATCGCTACGAACTGTTGTTCGTGGAAAACCACTCGAGCGATGCAAGCAGCGAAGTGATTCGCTCCACGCCCGGCATCACGTTGATTCGGGAGGACAAGCAGGGACCGTATGCGGCGCGCAACGCTGCCATCCAAAGGGCCGCCGGCCAGTTCTTCGCCTTTACGGATGCCGACTGCGTCCCGGCGGTGGACTGGCTGGAGCAGGCGCAGCAGGCTATGCAGGCCACCGGTGCAGCCGTAGCTGTCGGTCCACGGACTTGTGCGAGTCACAGTTCGCTGGGAGTCGGCCTGCTTCAGGATTACGAGAATGCAAAGCTGGAGTTTGCCCTCACGCGGTTGCCGCCTCGATTCGCTTTCGGTTGGTGCGGCAATATGATTATCCGGGCCGACGTTTTCCGCCGCGTCGGGTTGTTTGACGAGTGGAAGCGCGCTGCCGACACCGCCTACCTTCATCGCATCATACAGCACGACCCGGCCTGGCGCATCGTTTTCTGGCCGTCCATGTCGGTGACGCATCTGGGAGTTCAAACCATCGGCCAGGCTCTGCGCAAGATGTTCGTGTATGGAGCCAGCAACACGCGCCCGGCGCGACTCAACGGCTATTCTCCGCTCGAGATGGGCCAGCGCTGGGAACTGTGGCGGCTCTGTTCCCGGAATCCGCGCTACCGTGCCGGGGATCGCTTCCTGTTGTTCTGCTTGTTGGCCGCCGGTGGGCTGCTTTATAAGCTCGGCGAAGGGACAGGGCGACTATGCTCGCGAGCAACATTCTGATGGGCGCCCTGCGGCGCGCCATCCGCTCCCGTGACCAGACTTGCCGGAATATGAATTGCAACTTGTAAGTGATCACGGTTGTCGGTAGAGCCTGCCAATCAGCCAATAGACCGGCAAGCCGGTTTCACGCCAAGGCGCAAAGCACGCCAAGGCCGCAAAGAAGAACCAGAACTTCCGCCTTACTTATCTTTGCGCCTTGGCGCTAGCTGTTTTGATTCTCCCACCCGTCTTGATGCCCTAGGCTACTCAATACTGCCCCATACGGGCCGGCGAAGAACGGGCGTGCAGGTTCTCTCAACAGCGCAACCAGGGCGAGAGATCTCGGTTGATGATTTGTTGCAGCTCCAGGATGTCCGGTTTGAATTTGCTGACAAGCTGCGCCCGCAGGGCAGGCTGAAATTCCGGTTTGGGAGCCCAGATGAGCTTGGAAAACCAGTGGAACAGACTCGACCGCATTTTCAGTGGCACAGTTCTCCGGATCGCGCGCTTAGCCGGCGCGGCGGAGCGCAGAATGCGGCGAAGTAAGAACGTTCGTGGGATTCCAAACGTCACGTTATCGCGCTCCGAGGTGTCGAACGGATGGTTCTCATCGACCCCCAGGTACGAGCAAACCCTCCTCAGGAAGCCCTGGCAGTCGGCGACCATGTCGTCGAAGACCAGGATCAGCATCTGCTCGCGCGGGAAGAGTCCCAGGTAACGTTTGAGCTGCCGGGTGTAGTATCCCTGATTACGGTAGTGATAGCTGGCCCACCAGCCTTCGGAGATCCGCTTCTCCTCGGCGTCAAGAGCTGCGGCGAAATCCGCCAGCGGCTCGCGTCCATCCCTGCGGTTGTGGCAATAATGGGAATAGGCCCGCTCCGCGGGGTCGCGGAGAATGGCAATCAGCTTGGCGTCCGGTATCAGCGTGCGAATCGCGCCCGGGGCATGCTGGGAGTATAGGTACTGAGGACTCATTTCTCCTGCCACCGCCTCCGTGGTCCTTGCCTCGAACAGCCGGCGGTAGTCCTCGATTCTCCAGACTTTCCGAACGTTCCCGTGCAGCCCTCCATCAACCGGCCCGTTTCCGGCAAAGGCAAAATACCTGGGCTCCTTGATCGGGCTCAGGTAAACCTCAGGATGGGTTTTGAAATACCGGTAGAGAGAAGTTGTGCCGGCCTTGGGTGGTCCGATCACAAGGAAATCAGGCAATTGTGATGCTGTCTTGGTCATAGTCATACGCCGTCCGGTTGCAAGTCCCGTCTGAAGTCGTTCCTGCCAGCCGGCGATGTGCTCGCGCATTCACGCCGTCGCGATTCGACCGAGGTGCCCCCTATAATACTCAACATGCAGCCATCAACCCATGAAACTGGTCCAGCATGTTTTTGCCAGGCTCAACCACCCCAGCTACCTGATTGGAATATTATATGCATTAAGTACTCGACCCCTCCCTGTTTTTCGATCGAGGTCCTGAATTTGCGACCTCAGCACTCAAGGAATCAATGAAACCGCGCCATTTGAGTGTGTTGTTTCGTCCGTCGTAACGCGCAATGGGTGCTGGTTCGAGCCCCATCCCGGCATCGAGCTCATCGACGGCCTCTTGCAGACCCGCCATGGCACGGTCGATTCCTGTGTTCGCCATGATGTAATCGCGAGGGGAGTACTTCGCACCGTCCTTGACGGCAAGAATCGCTTTCGCGACGGCGTCCGCGCGGCGAGCAACCACGATCCCGGTCTCCGGCCCAATGTGCTTCCTCACACACCAGCACGCGTCGTCACAAATGATCATGGGAACATCGCAAGAAAGACACTCCATCTTGAAACGGTTGATCCCTTCAATCTTGGATAGCAACAGTCCCACACGGGAGGTATTGATCCACGCCGCCATTGAGCTCTTGGTTTTGTCCGATCCTTCATTGTTCGTAGCGTCAGCGCCAGGTAAGTCGATGGGAAGAGCCTCAGTCCGGATCGTTTCCACGATTCGTTTTTTGTAGGCCATTGCCGTGGGAACGTTGGTGCCAGCGATGTGCCCGAACATAAGACCCCGAACTGCTGCGCCCTGACGCTTGAGAACCCTGAAGGCATCGACCATCAGCTGATGGTGTTTGAATCTGTCCCACCGCGCGATCATGATAGCGTCGTAGGTCTTGGCTCGGCCATCCGGCGTAAACGCTGCCGTATCGACGAAATCCCCGTTCCCAAAAGGCAACAGCGTAGGAAGTCGAGTCTTGTCAGGCCAAGGAGTCCGGCATCGCGCAGCCTGCAAAAGGCTGGCCAGCATGTTCCAGCGCCGTTGCGCGGGTACATCCTCAACCAGCTGAATGTCGGCAGCGCGAGAAACCGTGAAGCCACTCCAGCCCCGCCGCTGCACGATCCAATAGAACTCAGAGAGGCTAGGAACGCGGTCTTTGGCGATGTTCGGGAAATTGCAAACAACGACGCCTTTTCTTGTGACACGAGCATTCCTCTCAGGACTGCGGAGAATGACGCCGCAGACTCTCCTGCCCCTGGGCCATGCTGGCATGCTCCTTTCGAACAGCCGCGTGAACATTAAACCTCATTTCGGGCGCCACCGGTTCGGTGGTCCTCGCTTGGAACAGTCGGCATTAGTCCTCGATCTTCCAGACCACCGGAAGGTTCTGGTGCGGCCCGATGAAAACCGGACGAGTGTCGGGAAAGGCAATACCTGGGTTCCTTGATCGGACTCCGGTAAATCTCGGGATGGGATTTGAGATACCGGTAGAGAGAAGTTGTGCCGGACTTGACCGTTCCGATCACCAGGAAATCAGGCAATTGTGATGCTGACTGCGTCATTCACCTTCCACCTGCAGGTTCTCCTGAGAATCGCCCTACTTCTGTCATTCCCGCGCAAGCGGGAATCCGTTGGCCCGACAATGGGCCTCCGTTTGCCCGGGGGCGACGACGCTGATTCTCATTGCCTCGGGTGGGCCGAAGGCCCATGGAAGCTCCGTCTAAAATCGCTCCCGCCGCCCTGCGCATCAGTGCTTCGCTGAATTACTACGCTAGCTTATTCGTCGGAAGCGGAAGGGCGCGGCTTCACCCCGCTGCTAAGCTCGCGAGGTAATTACGGATTTAGCCCCTCCAGTGGCTCGGCTTCAGAGTCTAAAGGCCCTTCCAGCGCCGCACCCATAGACGGCGGGGTAAAGCCCTGCCCTTCCGAGGGCCACTTGAAATTGCGCCTGTTAAACCAAGCCTTAGCGGCTCACCCCTCCGGAAATCGCCCAGGGGAGCCGTATATACTAATCCGCTTGTACCGATTTACCAACGGAAATTCTCGACCAGCATGATTTTGCTAGTGAGCTGGTCCAATTGGCTGTAGAGAACCCAGCGACCCTCGCGGGAAGACCGCAGGGGTCGCGAACCCCTTTTCCAGCTCGATAATCCGGGTTATCCGGCGCGTGACAAAGCTGAAGAATTCGACGGCTTAAATAGCCTCCTTTTTTCGACTGTAATATTTTTAGCGGCTTTCGTGAAGACCCTCTTGGGATTTGCCCTTTGCGGGCCTACTAAGGCACCTAGCCGAGTTTCAGACGATTTGACCCCTCTCAAATCGAGCCTCGGCGCCTTGGGGTGCGGCAGGGAAGCTGCCGCCTTTGGTTGAGGCCCAAAGCGGCAGCTTCGCTGCCGCACTCCAGAATGGCACGCCAAGGATGCGGGTTTTCTGACGGATGACCCTCACTCGCCTCGCAACCGCCAGTTTTCGAAGACAAATTCATACTGAAAGGTCGGAGAATGAGTGCGTGAAAGGGCTTGCTGGATCTTGCGCATGCGGGACGGCGCATCGGGAACGAAATCATGAAACTGCACGAGCAAGTCGGAGATGTTACGTATGTACCCGGTCTCGATGAAGTGCTCGAGCAATTCATATTCCCCGCCCTCGATATTGACCTTCATCAGGCGGATCTTGCCAATTCGGTTTTCCGACAGAAAGTCGCTGGCACGAACAAGCCGCATTTCCTCCGGCGCCCCCTTTTTGGCAAAGTGCGATGACGCCATTCCGTTTACCAGGATTGACTCTGTTCGAGTGCTGCCCGCCAGACCGAACCCGTGAACCGTGATGTTCGGATTATGCTGAAACCATGCTGCAATCCCCTCGGCAAAGCGCTTCACAGGCTCAAAGATATGGATCGAACAGCAGAACCTCGAGAAGATATTGCTTGACCAGTTACCTTCAAAGCCGCCCAGATCGAAGACAACGTCTTCCGGCTTTATATCGAAATCATACATGAGGGTTTTGTCACCCTCGACCTCGAGCCATGGCCGGGTACGCAACTCCTGGAGTGTTGGATTGAAGGTCCGGTAGAAAAGGCCGGCGCTCCGTCGCAGCCGCCCTAGCGTTTCTACGAGGGTCAAGCCATGCATATCTGCCCCACTGGTGGGTTATCGTACGGGCTCCCAGGGCGTGGCGGTTGTTTCGCTCCGCGGGCTGGCGCCTCGCGAAGCTGCGCAGTGCACAGCGGCCCGCCGGCGGGATAAGACCCGCAGGATCAATAAGCAGGCTGGGTCTGCAAGGCTCCTTGAGCCGATGGTCAGGTCTTATGACCGTCACCCTCGAGCCCTTGGATGAAGCGGTCCATACGCTCGAAAAACTGGTCCATCCTTGCGCCCAGCTTATCCACACGCTCTACCAGGCGGATTTCGGCCTGAGCCAAGCGTCCGACATGGTCGGTGACGGCTGCAATTTGGTCGTCGTGCTTCTGCACGGACGCCTCAAGCCGTGCCAAATGCTCGTCATGCTTCTGCACGACCGCCTCAAGCCGCGCCAACTGTTCGTCGTGCTTCTGGGCTGACGCGGCAAGTTGCGCCTGCTGCTGGAGGATGAACTCCATAGTGCGCTCAAGATCCATGGCAGTCATTATAACCGATCAGAGTCCCGCCGGCAGCTTCTTTACCGAGATGGCCTCGCCCGCGTAGAGGGTCGGCGCGCCGAGGGCGAAGGCGTCTTGGTTATAGGCCGGCACGTCGGCAGAATAAGTTTGTTGAACTCGGCCAAGTGCTGCTCCAGTTCCTTGGTCAGCTCCCCACCCCCTCCTTAGCAACCGGGGGGCGTTGACTTTCACCCGCTCGAGCGGCAATAACCAACCGAATATGCACCAGACTGGTACGCCCTTGGTGGCAGCGGACAGCTCGTATATACTCGCTTCAGCGCATTGCAAATCCGAATTACAACTGCTCCGGCACCGCAGTTTCTTGTCTTGGCTCTCTTGCGAGGCCAGTGGCACAGCCGGCCCATAGGGATCGCAGAGGTAATCTGAGTATGTCGCGATATTCCGTTGTTTGCGTGGCACTGGCCATACCTGGATGGCTGGGAATGTCGGCGGGATTGGCCCAAGTGAAGGTCTTGACCCAACACAACGACAACTTGCGAACCGGGCAGAACACCAGCGAAACCGTGTTGACGCCTTCGAACGTAAGCTCCGGTAGTTTCGGCAAGTTGTTCTCGCAAACTGTTGCCGGAGCCATCTATGCCCAGCCTCTTTATATGTCCTCAGTAAACATCCCCAGCCAGGGCGTCCACAATGTGGTTTACGTGGCCACGGAGAACGACAGTGTTTACGCCTTCGACGCCGATAACAACCAGGGTGCGAACGCCAATCCGCTTTGGACGGCGAGCTTTACCGACCCGGCGCAGGGCATCACGGCGGCTCCCAACTCCGATCAAGGGTGCGGCGACATCGCGCCGGAGATCCGGCTTACCGGCACGCCGTTCATCGACCCCTCCACCAACACGCTTTCCGACGACAACGCCGTCGGTGTCGGCCAACGGCACTGCGAACGCCATTGTGTGGGGCATCGACTCGAGCGCTTATAGCAGTGGCGGCCAGGCGGTCCTGCGCGCCTTTGACGCCGTCAGCCTGGGCAGCGAGCTTTACGACAGCAACCAGAATTCGGCGCGCGATAATCCCGGCGGCGCCGTACAATTTACCGTGCCCAGGATCGCCAACGGCAAGGTGTACGCGGGCACCGCAAGCTTGCTCAGCGTCTATGGGCTTTTTACCTATCAGCACTAGTACTTACTGACGCAACTCCGCGTCATATCGCAGAGTGCCGGGAAGGGCGGGGCTTGAGCCCCGCCGTGGGAAACGGCTTATTATTGGGGGGCTTTAGCCCCTGAGACAAAGTGGCTTCAGGGCCTAAAGGCCCACCCTTGCGCTCCAGGAGGCGGCGGGGCTGAAGCCCCGCCCTTCCAGAGTGCCACGGCTCTGACGGGGACTTGCGTCATTAAGCACTAGGTCGGCCTCAATCGTTGCGGCCCTGAACGTAACATGCGATCTCTCCCTTTCCTCTCACTCTAACCGCCGGCGAAAGCTGCAGAGGGGTTTCGCCGGGCTCACTAGGAGAGAATCGAATCTTCGCATTGCTCCGTGATGTTTGTCACCCGTGCAGGCGGGGGAGAGCGGCCGTTTTAGAAGTTTGTTTGGAGTCGGACGAATGCACTGCGAGGCGGCCCAATCGCATTGCCTGAGAAAAGACCGGCAAAATCGATCACGTTTAAACGGTTATTGATATTTTCCACGTCTGCTTGCAGATGCATGTCCAGCCGCTCGCTGTGATACAACCTTACCCCGGCGGAAGCATCGAGCGAAAAATTAGGCCGAACGCGGCCATGCGCCAAATCGACGCGATCCACAACCGCCGAGCCATACTCAGCCAGCGCCTCTTGAATCGTGCCTTCAAATTCAACCGGCAGCCCGCTTCCGTACTCGGCCCCCACGCCTACCCACGCGCGCCGGGTCAATTGATAACGATAGCGCGTGCGCAATGTGTTGCGCTGATCCTGTGAATCCCAGAAGCGTCCTGTGCCCTGCGTGTTGGAATTGATATCCTCGACTCCCAGGAAAAGTCCGCCGGTGACGGGAAGATAGGCTGACCCCACCTGGTACGAGTAGCTCACATAACCGGAGAGCCGTCCCCAGTTCGGCAAATCCAGCTTCATCTCGGCCCCGTAAATTTCTGCCTTCCGAAACGAGATCGGAAAGCTGACCGAGGTATTCAACAGAAGGTCGTCGTCCGCATAATTGTCGAAATAGCGCCGGTAGTAATTCCCTTCAAGTCGGAGTTTGTTACGCAAGGCCGAAGAGAACCCGCCCTCGTAATAGTTGCCATGAGAGGGTGGTACGGGGAGACGGAGAACGTTCGGGTCGAGGCTCACGACCGCCGGCGAGCTCGACAGGAGGATGTTCTCGAACGCCGGCGTTTGAAAGATCCGGTCATACGAAACGTGAAAGACGGTGTTGGCCCTTTTCCAATATCGCGCCAGTCCGAAGCGCGGACTGAGAGCTTGCTGATTGAGCAATAACTGATAGTGATCCCACCGCACGCCGGCGTTGAGACTCCAATTACCCAGGTGGAGATCGTCTTGGCAAAAGGCAGCCTGCTCATAGTCGTGGGCCCTTCCGTAAAAGCTGAAGCTGGCAGGGGTGCCGGGATCGAACTGAGCAAAGTCCGTAATCGTGTCGCGGAAGGCTTCGTGAAGCGGCGAAAAGTCTGCCTCCACGCCGGCCTTCACCTCCTGGCGGCTATGGTGAACGGCGGCAGTGGCTTTCGCGTATCCCTCCTTAAACCCACGATTCTGAAAAGCCACGACCGGCGTGGAGAGAGAGTTGGACCAGAAGCCATCGGAATCCTGCCGCAACATGGCATGGAGATCGCCGAGAATTTCGGGCGAAAAAATGTGCCGGAAAGAGAATACCGCCAGGCTCTCCTTATTGTTGCGGTTTTGCCGCTGGCCCGCTTCCTGCTGGACCTGTTCGTTTGGCACATCAAACTCCGTCTGCTCATGGCGGATAATCAGTCCGACCCTGTCACGGTCTGTCAAGTCGCGCTCATAGTGCGCGGAAAAGTCGGAGGTTGTACCGGTGTTGGTGTAGTTCTGTGGAACAACCGGATTTTCATACCAGTCGGTGGCCGCGCCGTCAGCAGCGAAACTTAGGACGTTCTTTCCCCACCCGCATTGTGCCTGGACGTATCCATCGGCGGTCCCAAAGCTGCCGCCCTTGGCGACCAGCTTTCCGTGCCAACCCTGGCGATTGTCCCGCGTTGTGTCCACCTCCACCGCGCCCCCCATCTTGCGGCCGTATTCAGTGGGGAAATTTGCGGTATAGATGCTCAGGGACTGAACATCGTCGGCTTCAATATCAGGGCCGAAACTCGGCGAGCGATTATCTGTAAGCGGAACACCATCCACCACAAACTGCACCTGGTATTCCGAGCCGCGAGGATGCAACACGGCATTGCCTTCGTAAAGCCAACCGGGTTGCGTATTGACCAGGTCGACGACCGAACGGCCTGGTATCGAGGCCTCACGGTTCTCGATTGCCTGGGAGCCGATTCGATAGATGTCGCCTACCCGGTAAGGATCGATCAGTGTCGGCTGGCTGCTGACGACGATCGATGTCGTCGCGACCGCCACGCTCAGCCTAATGTGGTCGCTGACCGGGATGACGGAGCGGATCTCTAGCGAAGCGGAATACGTCGCAAATCCCTGGCGGTGAACGCGGATCTGATAAACTCCGAAAGGCAATCGCTCCACCTGCAAACTTCCCTTGGCGTCCGTGGAATACGACTCGCTGAACTGGTTCACTGCGCTGATCAGTTCGACCGAGCTCGCAACTCCAAGTCCTGCCGGGTCGGTAACTCGAATGCGTAACTGACCCACGTTTGCCTGACCAAAGCCCGGGAGTGCAAAAAGAAGGGAGATGGCCAGGTGTTTTTTCACTAACTGGCTGCGGAGGTCTGCTTTCATGAGATCTGCCAAAGGCGTTGGCGCCTGCATCACACTTGATTGAATCAATCCCTTTGTGGTTTATCTGCCCGGTTTTCTCTACGTTATAAGTATAACCGAGAATCAGAACGGAGCCCAACGCGACGGTGTTGTCCTGATTTGATCGGAGCGCTGGCCTTCAGGCCGGCATTCGCCGGCCTAAAGGTCGGCGCTACGCCCGAACTGGAACACTGCCGGATGGCGGGGTAGGGCCGCCCGTAGAACACAGTTGTGTTACACTAGACCGCAGGCACCAGTTCCCGCAGTGTACCGTGCTGCGACTGACCCGGCGGGGGCAGGCGCCGGCTATCGTAGGGGCACGCCATGGCGCGCCCGTACGTTACAGGTACGACGTGCGGTGCGAAAGCACTCTCTCCCAGGACCGGAATATGAAGAACCTGCGCATTCTCATCGTTGACGACCACGAAGTGGTGCGGCGGGGGTTGCACGCCCTGCTGGGAACCCAGGCAGGTTGGGAAGTGGTTGATGAAGCCGCGAGCGGCCCGGACGCCGTCAAGAAAGTAAACCAGATCAAGCCCGATGTGGTGATCATGGACATCACCATGCCGGTGATGAGCGGACTGGACGCAACCCGCCTGATCATGGAAACCGCTCCTCAGACCAAAGTGCTCATCTTCACCATGCATGATTCGGAACAGATGATGCAGACTGCCCTGGAGGCTGGAGCAAGAGGATATGTGCTCAAGTCGAATGCGGCAAGTGACCTGATTGCGGCGGTTCGGGCGCTGTCGAGGGACGAGGCCCCGCCAATGTCTCGAACGGCCCAACGCACACCGAAGATCGTCTGACGGCTGCCCACGGAATAGCGATACTACACTCCCGCCAGCAGCCGACGCCGGACCAGATGGCACTGAGCAGTTGAGGGGAGGATTAAATGGCCAATCCCGATTCCAGCAAGCTAGTGACTGAGCATTCACGCGCCGCAAGACGAAGGCCCCAGAGTAAGTCGGTTCCCGTGGTGGGCGTGGGAGCATCGGCGGGCGGGCTCGAAGCTTTCCAGCAACTCCTCAACCATCTCCCCACCACCACCGGCATGGCCTTCGTGTTTGTGCAGCACCTGGCGCCCCGGCACGAGAGCATGTTAACGGAACTGCTCTCGAGGAACACCAAGATTCCCGTCCACGAGGTCAAGGACGGAATGAAGGTGACCCCCGACCACATCTATGTGATTCCTCCCAACAGCAACATGGTAATCTCGGACGGCGTGCTGCATCTCATGCCGCGCCGGGAAACAGGATTGCAGCACATGCCGATTGATGGCTTCTTCACTTCGCTGGCGGAGGACCGCAAGGGTAAAGCTATCGGCGTGATTCTTTCCGGCACGGCCTCCGACGGGACTCTGGGCCTCAAAGCCATCAAGGCCGAAGGCGGGATCGCCTTCGCGCAGGATGAGAAAACGGCGAAGTACGACAGCATGCCACGCAGCGCCATTGCCGCCGGCTGTGTGGACTTCATCTTGCCGCCCCAGGGGATCGCCAAGGAACTGGCCAGAATCGGCCGTCACCCCTACCTAATCCAGACCATGGCCGCCGAAGCCGACGAGACACTGGCGGCGGGCGACGACGAGATCAATCGGGTTCTGACCCTGGTGCGCGGCGCCACCGGCGACGACTTCACTTGGTACAAGAAGAACACCATCAAGCGGCGCATCAAGCGGCGCATGGTCCTTCAGAAGATGGATAAACTGGCGCAGTACATCCGTTACCTGCGCAGCAACAACCAGGAATTGCAGGAGCTGTACCAGGATTTTCTGATTAACGTCACCGGCTTTTTCCGCGACCGGGAAGTTTACCAGACCCTTAAGAAGAAAGTGCTCCCGGTGCTTTTGAAGGGTCGTCCCGCGGACTCCGCGCTCAGGATTTGGGTACCCGGCTGTTCAACGGGAGAAGAAGCGTACTCGATTGCCATCTGTGCCCTGGAGTTTCTGGGTGAAGCGAAGAGCAATGTTCCCATTCAGATGTTCGGCACGGATATCAGTGAAGCAGCCATCGAGAAGGCGCGAACGGGAAACTTTCCGGAGAGCATCACCGCCGATGTTTCGCCGGAGCGTTTGCGGCGCTTTTTTACACCCGCGCCGGGAGGTTATCGGGTTGCCAAGTCGCTTCGCGATATGTGCATCTTCGCGCGCCACAACGTGCTTCAGGACCCGCCCTTCTCGAGAATGGACCTGATCAGTTGCCGCAATCTACTCATCTACCTGGAAGTAGCCGCGCAGAAGAAGGTGATCCCGGTGTTCGGCTATGCGCTCCGTAACCCCGGCTTCCTGGTTTTGGGGCCCTCCGAGAGCCTCACGGGGTACCCGGACTTGTTCACCTCGATCGACAAGAAATTCAAGGTCTATGCGAAGAACGTGAGCAGCCTGGTGCACGTGGGCAGGTACTGGCTTCCTACCATTGGGTGGGAAAAAGCTCAACCGGTAAAAAGGGCCGTCGAGGCGACGCCGACCTTCGACGTGCAAAAGGAAGTGGAGCGGCTTCTGTTGACGGAGTACGGGCCGCCGGGAGTTGTCGTTACCGGTGACCTGAGCATCGTTCAATTCATCGGCCGCATGGGCGGTTTTCTGGAGCCGACGCCCGGCCAAGCCAGCCTGAACCTGGCCAAGCTGACCCAGGGGACCCTCTCCCTGGACATCCGCAGCATCATCCATGCGGCCAAGAAGCAAGACGCCCCGGTCGTCCAGCATGGCGTGAAGATCAAGAGCGATGGCCGCTACCGCGCGATTACGCTGGAAGTCGTGCCCATCAAAGGCGCCAACGCGCGCGAGTCCTATTTCCTGGTTCTCTTCCGCGAGGAAGTGCCGGAGGCGCCGAGAAAGCCGGCTGTGCAGGAAGGCAAAGGAGCCAAGCGCCAAGGCGAAGAAGCGGAAATCAGCCGCTTGAGGAAAGAACTCGAGTACACGCGCGCCCACGTGCAATCGATTATGGAGGAGCAGGAGGCCACCAACGAGGAATTGCGCTCCGCCAACGAGGAAATCCAGTCCAGCAACGAAGAGCTGCAAAGCACCAACGAGGAGTTGGAAACCGCTAAGGAAGAGCTGCAATCTTCGAACGAAGAATTGACCACGCTGAACGAGGAGCTGCAAAACCGCAACAGCGAGCTGAGCACGCTCAACAACGACCTTAACAACCTGGTTAACAGCATCAATGTTCCCGTGGTGATGCTGACCCGCGACCTGCGGGTGAGGCGCTACACGCCTCTGGCGGAGAAGGCACTGAACCTCATTCCCACCGATATCGGACGGCCGATTACCGACCTAAAGCCCAACATCGACGTTCCCAACTTGGAAGCTTTGGTGGCGGAAGCGATTGATAGCGTAAGCCTCAAGGAACTCGAGGTGCAGGACCGCCATGGCCATTGGTATTCGCTGCGCGTTCGTCCTTACAAGACGCTTGAGAATGTCATCGAGGGAGCGGTGATAGCCCTTATGGACATCGACGCGCTGAAAATGGAGGTGAAGGAGTTGCACCTCTACGCCGAGTCCATCGTCGAAACGGTGCGCCAACCTCTGATCGTGCTGGACGGCAACCTGCGCGTCGTAACCGCCAATGCGGCCTTTTACGAGACGTTCCAGGTTTCCAAAGAGGAAACCGAAGGTCGGTTCATCTACTCTCTAGGGGACGGCCAATGGAATATTCCGGCGCTGCGCGAACTCCTGGAGCGCATTCTACCCGCGCAGTCGGCTTTCGAGGGATTCGAGGTGAAACACAAGTTTCTTTCTATCGGCGAGCGGACTATGCTGCTGAACGGCCGGCAGATTCGCACGCGTAAAGGCGGCGCTCCGCTCATCCTGCTGGCGATGGAGGACATCACGGACCGCAAGAAGGCTGAAGAGGCTCTGCGGGCCTTGCCGGCGCAACTGGTGGAATCGCAGGAGGAGGAACGGCGGAGGATTGCACGCGAGTTGCACGACAGCACCGGGCAGACGATGGCTGCGCTGACCTTGAACCTCAGCGTGCTGGATGGAAAAGCCGGCTCCCTTGATGAGCGGGGCCGGGCAGCCTTGAGCGATAGCCTCAATTTGGCCAGCCAAGCCTCCGAGGAGTTGCGGAATATCTCCTACGTCCTGCATCCCCCGGCGCTGGACGAGTTGGGCCTGGAGGGTGCCTTACGCTGGTATGTGGATAATTTTGTGAAGCGCACTGGGCTCGAAGTCGATTTGCTGGTGTCCGGCGGTCTGCCTCATTTGCCGGAGCTCACTCGTCTGGCGGCATTTCGTTTGGTCCAGGAAGCCCTCACCAACACCCATCGCCATTCCGGGAGTAAGATGGCCAAAGTGGTCGTGGCGCACGACGGCAGTGAACTCACCCTCGAGGTGGCCGATGAAGGCCGCGGCATCCCGCCCGATCATGTGCGCGGTCTGGGCTTGCTGAGCATGCGGGAGCGCGTCGCCCAGTTGGGAGGACGACTGGAAATCAACTCCGACGGCGGGGGTACCAAGGTGAGAGCCGTCTTGCCCGTGAAGACGGAAAAGGCTTAACCCGGATTTTGCCCTGTTACGACGGGATGGGTATCCCCTTAATCACCCGGAAGGTATCGCGGGCGATCAGAAGTTCCTCATTGGTCGGAATAACGAAGATTCGAACACGGCTTGACTTCGTGGAGATTTCGCTCGACTTCCCGACCGCCGCGTTGTTCCGCTCCGGATCAATCTCATAGCCCAGTTCCGCTAGCCCCTGGCAGGTTTTCTCGCGTACCAGCGGCGCGTTCTCACCGATGCCTGCCGTAAAGACCAGGCCGTCCACGTGGCCCAGCACGGCCGTATAGGCGCCAATGTATTTCCGCAAGCGATAGCAGAACGCCTCGATCGCCGTCTCCGCCTGCTGGTCGCCTTTTGCCGCCGCCTCGATCAGTTCCCGCATGTCGTTCGAATCTTCTGAAATCCCGTACAGGCCGCTGAACCGGTTCATAAGACTCGAGACATCGTGAATGGACAACTCATCTTTCGACATCAAGTAGAGAATAATGGCAGGATCCAGGTCGCCGCAGCGGGTGCCCATCAGCAATCCCTCGAGCGGCGTGAAGCCCATCGAGGTGTCAACCGACCGGCCTTTCTCGATGGCGGTAATGGAGCAGCCGTTGCCCAGATGCGCCGTGATCAGGTTGGCCTCGTCTTTGCGCTTGCCCAACATCTGCCGGCAATAGAACGCCACATAACGATGCGAGGGGCTGTGGAAGCCATAGCGGCGGATTCTGTACCGCCGGTAGTAGGAATAGGGCAGACCGTAGAGATAAGCCTTAGGAGGGAGGGTTTGATGGAAGGCCGTGTCAAAAACCGCAACTTGCGGAATGAGGGGAAAAACCTTTTTGGCCACCAGGTATCCGCGCAGGTTGTTGGGATTGTGAAGCGGCGCCAGTTCGCTACACTGTTGGATGACCTTCACCACCTCGTCGTCGATGATCACCGAGGCCGAATAGCGCTCGCCGCCATGAACCACGCGATGTCCCACCGCCTCGATCTGTGAAATGTCGGCAAGGGCCTCGGCTTCCTTAAGAGCTTGAACGCAATGCTGCAGAGCCGCTTGGTGGTCCAGTATCTCCCCCCTTTCGGTCCGCTCGGGTTTCGGGGGCACGACCGAGTGCAACACCGCCTCGTCCGTCCCAATCTTCTCGACGCTCCCCTTAGCGATGCAACGGTCCGCATTCGCCGCGATCATCTCCACACTCGTTTCGATCAGTTGGAACTTGATCGAGGAACTGCCGCAGTTGAGCACCAGGATTTTCATGATAAACGTGCCTCCTCCGTCCGCTCAGAATGCCATCGGAATGCCGTGCTCTGCAACCGGATTCACAAAGAGGCGGTGTTGTGGCGCGGGCGTCCCGCCACCGTAGCGCGGGCGAGACGCCCGCGCTACACGCAGTGGCCTTCGGCGGAGTTCCCAAGGACTTTTCGCCCGCCCAAGGCAGTCACAAAGGCCCTTCTCGCCTCCGCGGAAGGGGGGCATTGTCGGTCAAGGGACCAATGGAACCCCGCTCCCGCGCTTTCGCGGAGGACAAGTTTCGCGGGAATGACGCGAGCTTCGAGAGGGGGTCACGAACGATCCGGGAGTCGGCCGCTGATTTCTGTTTCCCCGCGAAACGGATACAGGTATAATCCTGTATCGTAAGCGAGTCCTTTTGGTAACAAGAGTGTAGAGTATGCTCACCTCTCAGGTTGCTTCGGCGACTGCCGATATAGGGCAGAGGGCTTGCGGCGCATTTTCCCAACCCGGTCCGGCCGGAATCAAACGCCCCCTGTTATCTCGGTGAGCCGCAAGAAGCGGAAGAGGCTGAGGAGGGATTCAGCATGACGACCGGGTCTCAAATCAAACCGTGGCGAACTGGGGTGGTCAGCTTCATCGCGTCGCTGGCGTGCGCCGCCACGTTGTTAGCCGGTGGTCCAAGCAGGC
>Ga0187784_10000640_pt1 | contig 26137 bp, 17 predicted proteins | sample 1015_SJ02_MP15_2_FD_132964 | JGI IMG/M metagenome (GOLD analysis project Ga0187784, IMG submission 132964) | Tropical peat soil microbial communities from peatlands in Department of Meta, Colombia - 1015_SJ02_MP15_20_MG | ecosystem: Environmental > Terrestrial > Soil > Wetlands > Peat | place... | reverse complement strand
GAAAGATCACTGACCATGCCGGTAAGATTGGGCCGGTTAAAGATGTTGTAGAACTCGAACCGTAGCTCGAGACTCACCCGCTCGTTGATACGATTACTCTTGATAAGCGCCAAATCCGTTCTTGCAAACCCCGGCCCGCGAAACCGGTTGGAAAGCTCATTTCCGTAAGTGCCCATGGCGGGAACGGGAAAAATAGAAACTGGGAAGAGGCCGTTCAAGTACGCTTGTCGGCTGTGTGGTTGGGCGTACCCCGTGGCTGCGGCGTTGGGCCAGGCGAGAGTGTCTCCGTCGGCTTGGTAATCGCCACCGCCCGGTTGCTAGCCAATTACCGCCGTTCCTGTGCTATTGAAAATCGGCTCGAAGGGAGCGCTGGTGTAAACGGTAAACGGATATCCACTTTGCAGGATCGTGGAGCTACTCAATTCCCAACCTCCCGTGAGGCGACTCAGAAAAGCGTTGTCCCGAGCCAAGGTGGGAACAAAATAGCTTTCGATCATCGAAAAGCGGTTAGGCGCGTCGTCCGGCGACGGTCCCCAGTATTGGCTGGTAATGAGGGCCGTGGGGTATGCAAGCCCATTGTCATAGGCGCTCGACCGTGTATAGGAAGCGCTGATATGCCCGCGCTTTCCAATCTTTCCCCTGACGGCGAGGATGACCGCATTATAGGTGGCAGTTGACTGATTGAAAGAATAAGTGATGGTTCCGAAGGACGGATTCAGCCGGTGGAGAACGTCGTCGTTAACGATTAAATCCCCCGCGAAACGATTGATGTCCGTACCATAAGATTGCAGCCCCGCTCCATCCGAACCGCTCGTCAGGCCGGTGGAATGTGAGCCCGCATAGCCCACACTAGCCACGAAACCTCGGCCCAGCGCCCGTTCCAAATTAATCGTGTAGTTATACGTGTCGGGAGCGGCCAAGTTCGGATCAACCGCGCCGACGGAGGGCTGCTCACCGATCAAGCCGCCGTGATCGTTCAGTCCCGTCGACGTGAATGGCGGATAAGGGAATCCGAAGGGAAAGCTGTTGCTCGTTCCCTCAGCAAAAATCGGTGCGGTGGTTGTGCCCGTGAGGAAATTGGGCACCACCCAGCCAGGGGGATTCCCCTTCAACTCGTTCTCGTCCGACCCTAGCGTTGTCCAGTCGTGATAAACACCAAAGCCGCCGCGAATCACCCACTTGGCAGTACCCGTGGGGTCCCAGGCAATACCGGCGCGCGGACTGAAAGCTAGAGGGGGATGGTTCATTACATGACCCCTCTGAATCATGTAGCCGTTGGCCACTTGCTGAGCAAAATCTGACCCGGGCCCCATGAAGAAGTTTGCCAGGACGGTACCGCCAATGGGATGAGGGTTGCCGAAATCGTCCCAGCGTAACCCGTACGTCACTGTGAGTCGTGGAGTGGCTTTCCATGTGTCCTGCGCGAAGCCACCGTGTGTGACCATGGCAAACTTATAGTTTCCTGCTTCGGGTTCGCCTGTGAGAGGATCGTAGGAGAGACTAGTTTCACTGTAGGGTTGATCCTGCACCAAACTAAGCAGACTGGTGAACGTAAACGTTGGCTGCCCATAGCAAGGGGCGAAGAGCGCCAGGTCGTCCCCAGTCCATCCCTCATACCCAAACTCCAATGTGTGCGCACCGCGTACCAGCCGGAGGACATCCCGCCAGCGATAATTATGCTGGATATAATCACCATCGGCGAAGCCGACTCCTAGCCCCGTGTTCATTCCTACGACGTTCACAACCGGCACGGAGAATTTCCCGGACTTCTCGGCGATCCCTTCCACGCGATTGAGACCGAAGGCCGCCTCATTAATCATAGTGGGTGAAAAAGTGTGTGTTTCGTTAACCTGGAGAGAGTGGCTGGTGTAAGTATTGGTAGTAAAAAAGGCGGGTCTGGGGACGGGATTGTTACTGTTCTGGGTCATCTGGTAATAGTTTCCATAGAGGCGGTCGTTTTTGAAATCCTTATCGATACGCACATTATATTGCTGGCCATTAATGTAAGTCGTAGCGTTGTATATTCCAGAGTCCACCATGGGGAGGCTACATGGGAGATTTGCGGCAGCCGAGGTTCTGCAACTCGTGGGGAAAATGTCGGCGGCAGTCAGGGCGACGCCGCTGGTAGTGGCGCCGCTGGGGGGGTATCCCGTCAAGAGTTGAGTGCCCAGCGTATCGGGAAAGTTCTGCTTGGCGAAATTCACAAATTGAGGGTCTTCATACGTTATCACTGAGTTTCCAGTGGCGGCTGAGGATCGGAGAAGCTGGGCGGAGCCAAAAAAGAACAGATCGTGCTTGGCGGATATGGGGCCCCCAATCGTACCGGAGCCGTCATTGGTATGATACGGCGCGTACTGATGTACGAACTCCGTTCCGGCCCAAAGACCTTGATAATTGAAAAAATCGGAAACATTGCCGTGAAACTTGTCGCTCCCCGACTTGGAAGTCATCACCACCTGAAGGGAGCTGGCGCGGCCGTACTCGACGCTAAAGGTATTGGTTTGTACACTGACTTCCTGGATAGAGTCGGGGTTCGGCGTAAGGTTGATGCACCCATTGCAGATATTGCTGGTCACGTCCAATCCATCCAATACAAACATGTTGGCGCCATTTCCCCGGCCGTTGGCGGTGATATCGAACGTGGTCTGAGGAGAAAAATTGGCCGTCGAGGCTCCCTCGTCGCTCAACACGTCCGTTCCCAGACCCTGCACTCCTGGGGAGAAGATAATGAGGGGAAACAGGCTCCTCCCCGCCATTGGCAACGTGGTAAGGTCCACATCCCCAATGGTGGCCTGCGAACGCGTTTCTGCCGTGTCCAATAAAGGCGGCTGCGCGGTCACCTCGACAGCCTGTTGTTGGGCACTCAGCTTCGCGAAACGGATCGGCACATCAAGGGTCTGTGCCGTTGTGAGATCAATATTAATTGCCACGTCTGCGAATCCCGACGCACTGGCTCTCACTTCGTATGAACCCGCTCCCAGGCTCAGGAAATGGTAAATTCCGTCAGGACCCGCTGTCGTAGTCAGCACAACTTCGGTCGACAGGTTCCTCAGTTGAAGCTTCGCCGCCGGAACCACGGCTCCGCTTGGGTCGGTCACGATTCCCTGAATGCTGCTGCTAAACTGGCCGAAAGTGAAAGCTGGAAAAACCAGGCAAGCTGCACAAAAGACTAAGGGGAAATACTCCCATCTTTTTCGTAGTAGTCTCATCTTGGTCTCTCCTTTCACTGTAAGGTTCCACCGATTACCGCGTGAAGCTCCCCCTCGGTGGGGGCCCGATCTTTGTTTCGCTTTCGAGACCCGTCCGTACAATATGTGCCACTCGGTCAATAGATAGTATCAAATTCGCTTCCATCTTTCTCATAAAAGTGACCTTGTACTGGAGCGAAAGCGCGAAAACTGCCCAGGCGTTTTATTTCTCGTGAACTCTTGGGGAATCACGCTTCACGCGGGGACTGAGCGACTTCGGCAGCCTGTGTTTCGATGCTCAAAGCCAGGCCCGCCATGAGGGCCAAGCCGACCGCCACGACTTTAACGAAGTCAAAATGCTCCTTCAAAATGAGCCCCGCGAGCAGGACAGTTATCAGCGGGTATAGGGCAGTCAGTGGTGTCACAATTGAGGCCTTCCCCCAGCGGTAGGCGACAAAAAGTGTTAGAGTTGCCGCATTCATTAGGAGGCCGACCAGCATCCCCAGTACCCAGTTTTTCCACGAGATATTCCATTCCACGGAACCCGCAACGACGATCACGATCGCCAGCAGAATGTAACCTACCGTGTAGAAGATGGTGGAGAGCTCGTCGGAAATGTGGCGGGTCGCGAATTTCATGGTGATGCAAGCGACACCAAAAAGGAACAACGCCAACAGTGCATACAACATCCAGACCGAGAACGCACTCCTCCAGCTCACCGTAGCACCCAGACTTTCGCGAGGACTGAAGAGGTAGATGGCGACCAAGGCAAGCCCAATCCCCACGGTTTGAATTCGATTCAACTTCTCCTTGAGAAGGAATCGGGCCAGGATAACGGTCACCAAAGGGTACATCCCCGTGAGTGGGACGATCACCGACCCCTCGCCACCTATCTGTAGCGCCTTGTACAAGGCCACATTGCCGCTTCCACCCAGAACGCCCGTGACGGTAGCCAAGACGATTCCACTGCCGAAGTTCGTTCCTTTCCGCAAGTTCGGCGAAAAGCAGAGAATCAGGGCGACGGGGAGAAGGCCAATCGTCGAAAGGAATTGCACCGTGAGGGGAGCAACATCTTTTGTGATCACGGTTGAGACAAACCCCCATACGCCGAACAGACCGATCGTAATCAGACTGAAACTCAACCAGCGAGGCATTGTGGTTGTCGTTTCCTCCTCGGAGCAGTAGTGGCAGCCCCTGTGGCCGCCCTCGGGCAGCCAGTAAAGGTTGCCCTACACCATACGGGTGAAAAATCAGCCGCGGGGGGCGGGGCTGTCTTTCAAAGAGCAGTAGAGCTGATACGCGTCGGCGGGCGACGCCCCCTCGTGGACAACAGCGCGAAGCGCTTGGACGAACGCAAGTGGAGCTGCGGATTGAAAGATGTTCCGCCCCATATCAACACCCGCGGCGCCGTCTCCGAGCGCGCGATGAGCCATCGTCAAAGCGTCCAATTCGGAGACCTTTCCGCCCCCGGCTATCACCACTGGGATCGGGCAGGAAGCGGTCACCGTCTCGAACCCCGGGGAGACGTAATAGGTCTTTACGAACTGGGCGCCCAGTTCTGCGCAGATCCGGCAGGCCATGCGGAAGTACTTGGCATCGTGAGGAGTCCCTTCGTCAGTCGCAGTGACCGCTAAAACGGGGATCCCGTAAGGGCTGGCCAAGTCCACCAGGCGGGTGAGATTAAGGACAGTCTGAGTCTCAAACTCTGAGCCGATAAAAGCTCCCACCGCGAGCGCCGCCGCATTGAGCCTTATCGCCTCTTGAATATCCACGGCCAGATGTTCATTGGAAAGCTCTTTCAAAATGCTCGGACCCGCGCTGGCGCGGAGAACCACGCTTTGACGAAACAGCGGAGGAACGCTGGTTCTAAGCATGCCTCGAGTCAGCATGAGCGCGTCAACATGAGGCAGGAGGGGTGTGATGCTGAGATCAACTTGTTCCAAACCCGCGATCGGCCCCTCGAAATATCCATGGTCGATCGCCATCATCAGGGTTTTTCGGCTCTGGGGGCTGAAGATTCTGGCCAGCCGATTCTTCATTCCCCAGTCCAGAGATTCCGCTCCTTTGATGTAGAATCCGGCATTCTCCAAACAGGCTCCACCACTGGGAGTCGGCGCTTCTGATGACCGAAAATTGTCTGCCACTTCATCCTCCGCATGATTAGCGTTAGCCTGCACCGCCGTAGCGAAACGAGCCGACGCGCACGCTAGTCCCGTTGTTCTTATCCTGGCCTCACGAATAGCTTATTGTACTTTGCCCAGTTCCAGCGTCTATCACGACCGGATAATTCTTTGTCAAAAAAAGTCGGGCAATAAGAGTCGCGTACCACTAAGACTGATCATAGCACGTGTCCCGGCCATCTCTTGAACCATCTCGCCCGATCGCAAAGTTGGGTCTTGCGAACCGGTAGAGATCATATTACATTCTGAATATTCAGGACCTGCAAATACGGCAAGTGAGGTGGATTGGTGCGTCTGAGCCGATCGCTTTGGAAGAACGCCGACCGCGAGGGCAACCCCATTGTCAATGCCGAGGGTGTTTATCTCTGCAACTTTGATCCCACATTTCCCCTCGAGGTAGGCTTCGACATACACGATAGCCATCATAACATTCGCATGAACCGCCATGACTCGTTCGAGGTGATCTACGTTTACGGGGGCCAAGGGTTCGTTCAAATCCAGCAACGCCGTTGTCCCATCAGTAAAGGAAACCTGGTGGTCCTGGGGCCGAACATTTATCACCAGGTGGTCACCCGACCGGGCAGCAAGCTCAGGCTTCTTTTCTTGCACTTCCAATCTGCAATATTGATCGGCAGCGCGGACGGAGAGGCGGAGCGCTACCTGGCGCCCTTTTTTTGCCAGGATGCGGAGTTTCCGAATGTCGTCCCTCACTCGGCGGGAGTGCCAGAGGAAGCGCTGAAACTCATGGTGAAGATCCACGGCGAGCTTCCCCCGCGCGACGACGTGGCGCGATTGGCCGTGAAAACCTATCTGAAAATGCTTCTCCTGCTCCTCCTTCAGCATTACAAGCAACACGTGGGAATGCACGCTGCCCTCGAACGCAGACGGCAGGAGGTAGAACGTCTCGCTCCACTATTTCAGTTCATCGACCAAAACTACGGCCAGATTATCCACACGGACACGGCCGCCCGCCTCTGCGCCATGAGTAAGGCTCAATTCATGCGATTCTTCAGGAAGGTCACAGGCCAATCCTTTCTCAATTACTTGAAGCGCTTTCGTATTGCCAAAGCTCAATTGCTGCTTTCTTCCAGCGACCAAACCATCGCCGAGATCAGTGCGCTTTTGGGGTTTTGTAGCCAGAGCCACCTCGGCAAGACCTTCAGCAGTCTGGTGGGATTAACCCCCCTGGGCTACCGGCGTCGATTTGGGATGAAGCGCGAAACCAATGCCCTGGGAAAAGCGCACGCTGGCGTGCTGCACGAGAGTCGCATGGAGCCCATCCGCCCCGGAGCCGCCGCGAACCGACGGTCCGATCAGGCATTCTCTTCCTGGACGCGCTGAACGCGGCGCCGTCTATGGCTCAGGGCGCATCCCGCACCCCTCATGGCCTGGCTGGCGGAGCGGGGCCCGAGGTTTCGCACAGAGGCCACGAACCGTGCGCGCCACAAGTCCTAGCAGTCTTTGACACAGGGGACGCGGAAACGAGGGCGTTTTCTCCGAGTGCCCTTGGTAAGCAATTCGCCAGCGTCCGAAGCTGGCCGCATTGACAAATGGTGTATGGCTGCAGAGGTCCAGTTGTAAAGAGGAGCCGGGAAATAATCCGGCAACAGTCATCCCGAGCGATGCAAGGGACCTCTGCAGTCTCATTTTCAGGACACTGGCCTGGCGTTGTATCTCTGCCGAGTCGGGCGTATAATTATCTGCGGCGCGAAATTACTTTATATTTATATTTCGGGGCTTTTTCAAAATTACACTCCAGGAGGAACTTATGGCAACGACTGCGGCTGCTCTGGACACGCACGTCTCCGTAAGCGCAACCAAGCTTCTTATCAACAATCAATGGGTGGACAGTGCTTCAGGAAAGACATTTCCCACGGTCAACCCTTCCACAGGCACGGAAATCTGCCGCGTGGCGGAAGCCGATGCGGCGGTTGTGGACAAGGCCGTGCACGCTGCGCGCGAGGCTTTTGAGAAAGGCCCCTGGCGCAAAATGGCGGCCAGCGAACGCGGCAGGTTACTCAACCAACTCGCCGATTTGATCGAGAAGCACGAGGACGAGTTAGCCCGCCTCGAGGCCCTCGACAATGGCAAGCCCTATCATGTCGCCAAATCCGCCGACTTGCCGCTGGTCCTCGGCTGCTACCGCTATTACGCGGGCTGGGCGGACAAAATCCAAGGCAAAACCATTCCCATCGCCGGGAACTACTTCTGTTACACCCGCCATGAACCGGTGGGCGTGGTGGGCCAGATCATTCCCTGGAATTTCCCACTCCTGATGCAGGCCTGGAAACTGGGGCCGGCGCTCGCCGCCGGCAACACGGTGGTGCTGAAACCCGCCGAGCAGACTCCCCTCACCGCTCTGCGCGTCGGCGAATTGATCCTGGAAGCAGGTTTTCCGCCGGGCGTGGTCAATATCCTGCCGGGCTACGGGCCCACTGCCGGTGGCGCCATCGCCCGCCACCTCGACATCGACAAGGTGGCTTTTACCGGCTCGACGGAAGTCGGACACCTCATTATGGAAGCGGCCGCCCAGACTAACCTGAAGCGTGTCACCCTTGAGCTGGGCGGCAAAAGCCCCAACATCGTTTTCGCCGATGCGGACATGGACCAAGCGATCGAAGGCGCCCACTTCGCACTCTTCTTCAACCAAGGCCAGTGCTGTTGCGCGGGCTCGCGCCTTTTTGTAGAAGCCCAAGCTTACGACCGGTTTGTGGAGAAGAGCGTGGCGCGCGCCAAGCAGCGCAAGGTCGGCGACCCGTTCGATCCTGCCTCCGAACAGGGCCCCCAGGTTGACGACATACAATTCGAGAAGGTGATGAGCTATATCCAGTCGGGGAAGCAGGAGGGCGCGTCGCTCGTGGCGGGCGGTAACCGGGTGGGGAATCGCGGCTATTTCATCGAACCGACGGTCTTTGCGGATGTCAAAGACAACATGAAGATCGCGAAAGAAGAGATTTTCGGACCCGTGATGAGCATCATGAAGTTCCACGACATCGAGGAAGTCGTCGAGCGCTCAAATCGTACCGAGTACGGGCTGGCCGCCGCCGTCTGGACCCGCGATATCGGCAAGGCCTACGCCATCGCCAACAACGTGCGGGCCGGAACGGTGTGGGTAAATTGCTACGACGTCTTCGATGCCGCCGCGCCGTTCGGAGGCTTCAAGCAGTCGGGCGTGGGACGAGAACTTGGCGAATATGGGCTCCAGCAATACACCGAGGTCAAGACCGTCACCGTGAAGTTGCCCGATTAACCCTAAAAAAAGCGCGTTGCCAGGGCGGTCCTCGTGGCAGCCCTGGCGCAACCACAGAATCGCATGCATGCTGATAAAGAATTTCGGCATGTTTGCGCCGCCTCTCGCTCCCGGAACCCGGTAAGCAGGAATGTCAGAGATAAAGCCCTCTCGCAGTCGTCGCAGGCAGTGAAGAAACTGAGGAGGTCTTGCTTACGATACTCTCTCGGGAGGGCGGCGCATCAAAGCCCAGTCAATTCGGTCCAAAGTGACCCGCACAATTCCGCATTGTTATTCCCTACGCGCGGTACTACAATGGCGTTCCCCCGAACGACCAGCGTCACTGTAAGAACGCTCATTCCGCCTGTCGGATTTCAAGGGAGGGGAAACATGGAACGACGTGACTTCATAAAGGCAAGCGCCCTTGCGGTTGCCGCAGGATCATTAGGCGGCAAAGCCAAGGGAGCCAACGACCGCATCCGTGTGGGCCAGATTGGCTTGGGTGGCCGTGGCAAATACGAGTTCGAGGTCTGCTTGCAGAATGACGGCTGCCAGATCGCGGCGGTGGCCGACGTGTATCAACCGTTTGTGGATTTGGCAGTGCGAAGACTCGATGGCAAGGCGGAAGGCTATACCGATTTTCGCAGAATTCTTGACCGCAAAGACATCGACGCCGTGTTCGTCTCCACGCCGGATCATTGGCATGCCATTGCCAGTATTATGGCCTGCCAGGCGGGCAAACATGTTTACTGCGAAAAGCCCCTCTCCCACACCATCGAGGAGGGCCGCAGGATGGTGGACGCGGCGCGCCGCTACACTCGAGTGTTTCAGACCGGAAGCCAGCAGCGCTCGGCGCCTCATTATGCCAAGATCGTGGATCTTATCCGCAACGGCTACCTCGGCAGTGTGGCGATGGTGGAATGCTGGAACATGATGAACGAGTTTCCCGAAGGACAGGGCAACCCGCCGGACAGCGACCCGCCGCCCGGCCTCGACTGGGACATGTTTCTGGGTCCGGCGCCCAAACGGCCGTACAACCCTAATCGCTTTCTCTACACTTTTCGCCAATTCTGGGATTACGCGGGAAGCATGATGGCGGATTGGGGCGCTCACCACATCGACATCATCCACTGGGCCATGGGAGTTGACGCGCCCCTGAGCGCGACGGCGGTGGGCGGAAAATTCGTGATGAAGGACGACCGGGAGACCCCCGACACCTTCACGGGCGATTTCGAGTACCCCGGTTTTACAGCTCGCTATACCTACCGTTATACCAACGCACAGCCGCTTTTCGAGCGGCCCTACGGCATCGCCTTCTATGGCACGCTCGGAACTTTGGTAGTTGATCGCAGCAGCTACGCGATTTACCCCGAGATGCGTCCTGAAACCTATCACACAACTCAGGACTTCATCGGCAACTATATAACCAGTTGGGAAGAAGCGCTCCCGCATCCGAATGCCCGGCCACGCACGCCGCCTTTGAGGCAGATTGCCGGTCCCAGACGGCCCCTCTGCGTGAGGATGGAAGAAACGGGTATTTCAATCGATCCCAGCTCGCAGATTGCCCACGTCCAAAACTTCTTCGATTGTATTCGATCCGGACGGCGTCCGGCGGCCGACGTCGAAATCGGCTACAAGACTATAACAGCTTGCCACCTCGCGGTTATAGCCTACAAAACCAAACGCACCATCCATTGGGATGCCGAGAAAGAAAGCATCATCGGAGACGACGATGCCCAGAAGCTGACCTGCAAACAGTATCGCTCGCCCTGGCTGCTTCCCAAGGTGTGAGTGCCATCCGCGGAGCGCGCCCCCCCCCCTTTTGGGGGATCAGCGCAGTGGTGGCACGTTTGAGGTTGTAGCGGCTGGTTGGCGCCGTGCAACGGCGGCGCACCGCCGCCTCCGCTTGAGAGTGTACTACTGCAAAGGAGATTCTATATGGGCAGCACTTCTTTGAAAGCAACTATGATCGCCGTGGCCGCCGCCTTGCTACTCGGAATCATACCCGCGGAGGTAAGCAAGTGCTTACAGTCCGAAGGGCTGACGAAATGGCAGATTCACGATATGAGCAGGCCGCAACCCCCGCTCGTCGCGCCGGGGGAAGCCAGCACTCAAGACAAACCCGGCCGGCCTCCCTCGGATGCCATTGTGCTGTTCGACGGTAAGGACCTCTCCGCCTGGCAGGGGGCAAAAGGAGAACCCGCACCCTGGAAGGTTGGCAACGGCTACTTCGAGGTCGTCCCGAAGTCGGGCGATATTTACACCAAGCAAGCTTTCGGCGACTGCCAAGTGCATGCCGAGTGGGAGTCGCCGGAATGGACCGGCGAGACCTTCGATCCAGGCAACAGTGGCGTCTTTCTGGCGGCGCTCTATGAGGTCCAGATCGTCGATTCCGTCCACAGCAAGATTTACGCCGATGGCCAGGCGGCCGCCATGTACGGCCAGTATCCTCCTCTGGTCAACGTCTGCCGTCCCCCGGGCCAATGGCAGACTTACGACGTGGTCTTCCACGATGCCCGTTTCGACAAAGATGGAAAGGTCCTTCACCCCGCTATTATCACCGTCTTTTTCAACGGCGTCCTGGTCCAGGACCATGTCGAACTCACGGGCCCTACCGCGCATCGTCAACGGCCTCCCTACCAAGCTCACCCGGCGAAGATGCCCTTGCGCTTGCAAGACCACAACTACAAGGTTCGCTTTCGGAATATCTGGATTCGAGAGCTGGGCGAAGGCAGCGAGTACCACTCGTCGTAGACTTCGGCCTGAGCCTTCGGCTCGCGAAGCGCCTTGGAGTGCGGCAGCGAAGCTGCCGCCTTGGAAGCCGGTATTCTGGGCCGTCCCCGCGTCTCTCAGCTTATCGTTGGATTCCAAGGCGGCAGCTTCGCTGCCGCACTCCAGGGCTCGGAATGGCAACTCCCCCGAAATGCAGTTATAATTGCGATTGCCCCCATGCACTGGCTTGGAAGTACAATTCGAGCGCGCCATAATCGTCACTGGTCACTCGTCACTGCGCTCTCGTCACTGGTCACTCGCCACTCGTCAATTCTTACCCTCGGGAGGTTCAATGAGCGTGCGCGTGTGCGTCTTGGGAAGCGGCAGCAAGGGCAACTGCACCCTTGTGGCCACTGAGAGGACGCGGCTCCTGATTGACGCCGGATTGAGCTGCCGGGAAACCTACGCGCGGCTGGCGGCGATTAGCGAGTCACCTGATGGCCTGAACGCGGTGGTCATTTCTCACGAACACACCGACCACATTAATGGACTTCGGGTGCTGGCGTTAAACGGCAACCTCCCCATCTATATTTCTCGCTCCACCTGCGAGGCCGTGAGCTGGGACGGCGAAACGAGGAAAAAGCTCACGGCCTTCGAGTACTTCGCCGCCAGCCAGAAGTTCACGATCGGCGACATCGAGGTCATGCCCTTCCCCGTCCCGCACGATGCCGCGGATCCCGTGGCTTTCACTTTGGAAGCCCAGGGCATTCGCGTCAGCGTGGTTACTGACCTCGGATATGTTCCGGAGATCGTCAAGCAGCGCGTGAAGGGCAGCCATGTTCTGATTTTCGAGTCCAACCATGATCTGGAGATGTTGAAGGTCGGCCCGTACCCGTGGCACGTGAAGCAGCGCGTGATGAGCCGCCAGGGCCACCTCTCCAACAACGCCACCGCCGACTTCCTCAGCGAAGAATTCGACGGCACGGCCCAGGTCCTGGTGCTCGCCCATTTAAGCGAAACCAATAACCATCCCGAGATTGCACGCCTCAGCGCCGAACAGGCTCTCGCCCAGCGCGCCCGGCTCCGATTCACCAAGCTCCACCTGGCCAGTCAAACCAGGCCCACGGAAGTGTTCCGGTTCTAGGAGTCAGGAGTCAGAGGTCAGAAGTCAGGAGTTAGAAGTCGGAAGTCGTTCCCCGGTTTCTATCCCTTCACGAGCGCCGACGGACTGACGCACTGGCTTTTGTCGGTCTTTGCATGCTAATCCCTAAACCCGTTTCATTCCGACTCCTGACTCCTTCCTTTGCCTTGACACGCCAAACCCAAATGCCGTTTAATTCTGACTCCTGACTCCTAAAAGGAGGGCCCCGTGATTCCTCGCTACACTCGCTCGCAGATGGGCAGCATCTGGTCCGATCAGAACAAATTCCAGAAATGGCTGGAAGTGGAGATCGCCACGGCGGAGGTTGAGGCGGAAGCCGGGCTGATCCCCAAGAGCGCCGCGCGGGCCATCCGGCGCAAGGGGCGCTTCGAAGTCGAGCGCATCCTGGAGATCGAGCGCCAGGTGAAGCACGACGTCATCGCCTTCACTGCCAATGTAGCGGAACACATCGGGAAAGAGGGCCGCTACCTGCACTACGGGCTCACTTCGAACGACGTGGTCGACACCGCTCAGGCCCTGCAAATCCGCCAGGCTTCGCAACTGCTGCTGGCAGGCCAGAAGCGCCTTGGCGAAGTCTTGAAGAAGCGCGCCCTGGAATTCAAATACACGCCCATGATCGGGCGCACGCACGGCATTCACGCCGAGCCCATCACTTTCGGATGCAAGCTTGCCATCTGGTTCGAAGAAAACCGGCGCAATACGGAGCGCCTGGCCTACGCCGCCGAGCAGATGCGTGTCGGCAAGATCTCCGGAGCTGTGGGCACCTATACGCATTTGCCGCCCTCCATCGAGGAGAAGATTTGCGAGCGCCTGGGGTTGGTTCCTGCGCCCGCCTCCTCACAAGTTCTCCAACGCGACCGGCACGCCTTCTACCTTTGCACGCTGGCCGTTTGCGCCGCCTCGCTCGAAAAGATTGCGCTCGAGGTGCGCGGCTTGCAGCGCACCGAACTGCGCGAGGTGGAGGAATACTTTTCGCCTGAGCAGAAGGGATCCTCGGCCATGCCCCACAAGCGCAATCCGGTTACGGCGGAACAGATCTGCGGCTTAGCGCGGGTGGTGCGGGCCAATTCGCAGGCGGCACTCGAAAACGTGGCGCTCTGGCACGAACGCGACATTTCGCATTCTTCCGTCGAGCGCGTCATCCTGCCGGACTCTACCATCCTCCTCGATTACCTCCTGGCCAAAACCGCCAAGCTGGTGGAAACCATGTTTGTTTATCCCCGCCGCATGCTCGAAAACCTCGACCTGCTCAAGGGTTTGATCTTTTCCGGGCAGTTGCTGCTGGAACTTGTGGGAAAAGGGGCGTCGCGCGAGGAGGCCTACCGCTGGGTGCAGCGCAACGCCATGCAGGTTTGGGAAACGCGAGAGGACTTCCGCACCCTGGCGGAGCGCGACAATGATATCCGCCGCCACCTCGATGCGGACGAAATCGCAGCCGTCTTCAACGTCGAGCGCTATCTGACCAACGTAGACGAAATCTTCCGGCGGGTGTTTGGAAACGTGTAGGGAACGGTCGCCCAGGTTTGTCCGGATTTCGCTCCAGGCGGCAGCCTCTGGTCTGCGGCTCTGCCGCCCCGCTGTGCGGAAAGGCTCCGCCTTTCCGTGCCGTTCTGCGCCTTTCATTTTCCTCCCCGCAGGCTGGAAGGTTCAGCCTTCCGGCCTGCGGGCACGAGGTTACTTAGGGTGCCCGTTCGCCGGAAAGGCAGAGCCTTTCCGCACAGCGAGGCGGCAGAGCCGCTTTCTCTCCCAGTTCGGGCCGTCACCTTGAAAAGCGACTCATCCGTGCCCAGACAGATAGCACCTCAAAGAAGACCATGAAGCGATCCATCCTTCGGTTCTTCCAGCTTGAATCCCAGGGCGCTACGCTCGAGCGCGAAGTGATCGGCGGCATCACCACGTTCCTGGCCATGTCGTACATCATCTTCGTTCAGCCGGGGGTGCTTTCGCAGGCTGGCATGGATTTTCGCGCCGTCCTGGCGGCTACTTGTCTGGCTGCGGCGCTCTCCACGTTGCTGATGGGCCTGATCGCCAACTACCCCGTGGCCTTGGCGCCGGGGATGGGCGAGAACTTCTTCTTCGTTTACACGCTCTGCGGCGTGGCGCCACTGGGATTCGGTTTGACCTGGCAGCAGGCGCTCGCCGCGGTCTTGCTGGCAGGGCTTTTCTTTGTGGCGATCACCCTGACCGGCATTCGCGCCCAGATTGTGAACTCCATTCCGCACGCCTTGAAATGCGGGATCGCCGCAGGCATCGGATTATTCATTACCCTGATTGGCCTCGAGTACGGCGGCCTGGTCGTCGCTTCTCCGGGAACCCTGGTCCGGCTGGGCGATTTCCGCCACCCGGTTACGCTGGTGAGCCTTCTGGGTCTCTTGGTGATGCTGATCCTCCTGGCCTTTCGGGTTCGCGGGGCCATTCTGATGGGCATTCTGGCCACCACCGCCATTGCCGCAGCCTTCGGCCTGGTCCACTACCAGGGCGCCTTCTCCTCTGAACTTCACCTGGCGTCTACGTTTATGAAATTCGACCTGCGCGGGCTGTTTGCGATTCAGCCCGGCAAGCTTGCTTCTGCGGTCTTTGTGCTTTTCTACCTGGCCCTGTTCGACACCGTGGGGACGCTGGTGGGCGTGGGCCAGCAGGCGGGATTGCTGCGCGAGGGCAAGCTTCCCCGCGTGGAGCGCGCCTTGTTTGCAGACGCCGTTGGGACGACCGTTGGAGCCGCACTCGGCACGTCCACGATCACCTGCTACATCGAATCCGCCGCCGGAGTCTCCGACGGCGCCCGCACCGGCTTGGCGAGCCTGGTCACTGCGGCATTACTCTTTGCCGCAATGTTCTTCAGCCCCCTGGCCTCGATGATCGGCGGAGGCGTCCGTGTCGGCGTTGACGCCACGAACAACCCCATCCTCCGCTATCCCACTCTGGCGCCGGCGTTGATCATGGTGGGCTCCATGATGCTCAAGGTGCTGCGGGAATTCGAGTGGGACGACCCCACCGAATATCTGCCCGCCTTTCTGACCGTGGTGGGAATCCCCCTGACCTTCAGCATCGCAAACGGCATCGCCTTCGGCCTCATTTCCTATGCCGTCGCCAAACTCGCCACCGGCCGCTGGCGCGAGTGCCCCGCCCTGACCTACGTCTTCGCAGCCCTCTTCGTCGTGCAATTCCTCATCTTATAGAGGCGACCCTTTTGGTCACCGATGGGCGTGGCTGGTAGCGCAGACGCGCTCTTTGGGTTCGCTGCTTTCGAAATCGCGGGAAGGGGAAAATGCCGCAGACCTCAAAAGCAGGTCCGAGCTAGCCCCTGCAACTCCGATTTTCCTTGACAAACGCTCCACGATAGGCTAGAATCCTCAAGTGTGGGGTCTAGACCAACCGCGGTTGGCACGGAATGTCGCAGAGAGGGCCGACGCGGACATTCAGATCGTGGAACGGGAGTTAAGAGGAACTGTTAAAATCGTGGGAACGAACTCAATAACTTCTTTAGAATCAGTGAAAGCTTCAAAAAACGAACTGAAAACGAACTCAAAATTGCGCAGAAAACAGTGCAATCAGGACGCAATTTTCATCAATTCTCGCGGGCCGAAGGCCCATGGGGACAGACATGCCAAAAAGCGGCTGGTTCGCTCAATACTCCAGCGAGGTGTTTGGAAAAGATGTTAAAATCGTGGGAACGAACTCAATTAACTTCTTTAGAATCAGTTAAAACTTCAAAAAACGAACTGAAAACGAACTCAAAACGAACTCAATATTGCGCAGAAAACAGCGCAATCAGGAAGCAAAATACCGGGGTGGCGTACACGTATCGGCGTCTTTTGTCGGCATGTACGCGCCCCCTCTGAATCGGCGGTCGCAGACATGCCAAAAAACGGCGGCACCTTATTTGAAAATCGACGAACAAACCGGGAATGTCTATGAAAACAAAGGGCCACTGATGGAAAACTCTCCGCGAACGTCGTAGGGGCAATTCCCAAAACCGGCTTACGCGGCTTCCAGAACGAAGACAGCGCTGTCGGCTCGCAGGTTGGAGAGGAAGGGCACTTGAGTGTATTTGCCGCTGGCGGAGGTTCGCAGCGGGATTTCCCGCGAGACTTTTAGTCCCGCTTTCTTGCAGAAATCCCGGAAGTCGCGGACGGTCGTAAGATGGATATTCAACGTCTCGTACCATTCGTAAGGCAGCTTGAGGGTTTTGGGCATGCGCCCTCGGAGCAGAAGTTGCATTCGCACCCGCCAGTGCGCGAAGTTCGGAAAGCTGACGATACAGCGCTTGCCTACCCTGGCCATTTCCCGGATCAACACCATCGGCTTATGGAGTACCTGAATGGTGTTGGTCGAGATCACGTAATCCACCGATTGGTCCGGGTAGTCCGCCAATCCTTCGTCCAAGTCGCCATGATGAACGCTGAACAGGCCACGAGCGACGCAAGCCTGAATGCACGCGTTGGCGAGCTCAATGCCCTCTGCCCGGACTCCTTTCAGCACCTTGAGCGCCAGGAGGAGGTCCCCCTCCCCGCACCCCAGGTCCAGGACCCGAGAACCGGGCTCAACCAGGGAAAGAATCACCTTGTGCTCGGGCGTGAGGCGGACAATGCTCCCGGTTTCAGGCAAACGGATTTCTTCAGTCAATCCGCACCTATTTCCCAATGTCATTTCGAAACCGTTCGCTGTCATGTCGAGCCCGCTAGCTGTCATTCTGAGCGAAGCGAAGAATCTCTGCAGTTCGCTCGCGCAGGTATGCCCCGCGACGGGCCCTCGCTTCTGATCGCGTGGCAGAGAAAAGAACGAACTGCCGGGATTCTTCGCTTCGCTCAGAATGACAGGTTTCTGAATTGCACATGTCACGACTTCTGCTGCCAGCCGTGGCCGAGAAAGTTGGTGATGAGCGAACTCAATTGTTGCGACTCGAGCAAAAAAGCATCGTGCCCATAGTCGGTCTGAATTTCGGTGAAAATCGCGTCCGCATGGACACGCCTTAGAGCGCTGACGATTTCTTTCGACTGGTAAGTCGGGAACAGCCAGTCGGAGGAAAAGGAGACGACGAGAAACCTGGACTTGCACCCGGCAAAGGCCTTTTCCAGGCTCCCGTAAGCCTGGGTCAGGTCGAAGTAGTCCATCGCTTTGGTAATATACAAGTACGAATTAGCATCAAAGCGGTTAACGAAATGGTTTCCTTTGTAGCGCAGATAACTCTCCACCTCGAAGTCGGTGCGAAAATCGTAACCGTAGGCTGACTTGTCTTGCAGCCGGCGGCCGAACTTCTGGTGCATCGACCGGTCGGAGAGATAAGTGATGTGGCCGATCATGCGGGCAATCGAGAGACCGTGGCCCGGCACCGCCTTTCCGTAATAGTCGCCCTCCTGCCAGTTCGGATCCGACTGAATGGCTTGCCGGCCAACCTCGTTGAAGGCTATGGCCTGCGCCGAGAGCTTGCTGGTAGTGGCGATGGGGATGGCAAGACGCACCATCTCCGGGTAGCTGACAACCCACTGTAAGACCTGCATCCCGCCCGTCGACCCTCCCACCACGCCGAGCAGACGCTTGATCCCCAGGTGGTCGATCAGCACCTTCTGGGTGTCTACCCAGTCGCGGACGGTGACCATGGGAAAGGAGAGCCCATAAGGCCGGCCGGTGCAAGGGTCGATGGAGCTGGGTCCTGTCGAACCCTTGCATCCCCCGATGATGTTGGAGCAAATGATGAAGTACTTGCGGGTATCGAAGCCCTTACCCGGGCCGATCATGATGTCCCACCAGCCCGCTTGCTTGTCGCGGGCATGATGGTAACCGGCGGCATGCGCGTCGCCGGAAAGCGCATGGACCACCAGAATGGCGTTGTCGCGAGCCTGGTTCAGCTCGCCATAGGTTTCGTAGGCGAGCGTGATGGGACCTAGCGTCCGCCCGCACTCGAGCGTCATCTCGTGGGGTGGCGCGGCAAACGTGAGGTGCTTGGTTTCGACGATTCCGACCGACCCTTCGTCCAGCATTCTGTTTGCCCCCCTTCTCACGCACAGCCTGTCATTCCGGGCGAAGCGAGGAATCTCGTTCTGGTTCTCGAATACAGGGCCCAGAGCCAGATTCCTCGCTTCGCCCGGAATGACAGGCTAACCGACGGCGACACTAGCCACTGCTTCCGCGTTCTTGCCCACTAGCATGGCCGCATGCCTTCTACCTCCGGCTCACTTTTGTGAAGCGTGCAGAGCCTGATTGAGATCCGCGATGATGTCCCGCACGTCTTCAATGCCCACGGACAGGCGCACATACTCAGGCGTCACACCCGTCTGGGCCTGCTCTTCGGGTGTGAGCTGCGAGTGCGTCGTCGTGGCCGGATGAATAATCAGCGATTTCGCGTCGCCGATGTTCGCCAGGTGACTGAACAGCTTCACGCTGTTGATCAGCTTGACGCCGGCGTCCTTGCCGCCTTTGATGCCGAAGCCCACGATTCCACCCTGCCCATCGGGCAAGTACTTCTTCGCGCTGGCGTAGTCCGGATGGCTGGGCAAGCCGGGATAGTTCACCCAAACCACGGCGGGATGTTTCTCGAGAAACTCCGCCACCGCCAGTGCGTTCTTGGAATGACGCTCCAGCCGCAGGTGCAGCGTCTCCAAACCCAGCAAAGTCAGGAACGACCCCCATGGACTCTGCGCGGCGCCCGTATCGCGCAGCCAGTGAGTGCGGATGTAAATGATGTAGGCGATGTTGCCGATGGGCCGCAGCGCTTCCTCGAACACCAAGCCGTGGTAGGCAGGATCGGGAGCTGTGAACTCCGGCCACTTCTCCGGATCTTTCGCCCAGGGAAACTTGCCGCTATCTACGACTGCACCGCCAATGTGCACGCCGTGCCCGCCAATGAACTTCGTGGTCGAGTACACCACAATATCGAAGCCGTGCTCGATGGGCCGAAACAGCGCCGGCGTCAGCACCGTGTTATCGATAATCGTCGGCAAGCCGTGGCTGTGAGCGAGGTCAGTAATCTTGCGGTAGTCCGGCACGTCGTTCTTCGGGTTGCCCGGCGTTTCAAGGAAAACCGCGCGCGTGTTCTTATCCACCAACTTGCTGATGTCCTCAGGCTGCTTGGGATCGAAGAACCGCACTTCGACGCCGAGTTTCGGGAAGGTCTGAGTAAACAGCGTCCAGGTCCCGCCGTAGAGGCTGTTGGCCGAAATGAAGTTCTGCCCCGCGTGCGTGATCGTCAGGATCGCCGCAGTCTCCGCCGCCTGGCCGCTGGAAAACGCCAGACCTGCGGCGCCCCCGTCGAGCGCTGCCAGGCGCTTTTCGAGGACGTCGGTGGTGGGATTCATCAGGCGGGTGTAGATGTTGCCGAACTCGCGCAGGGCGAATAGATTGGCCGCGTGTTCCGTGTTGTGAAACACGTAGCTCGTGGTCGAATAGATCGGCACCGCACGAGCCGTGGTGGTGGGGTCAGGAACCTGGCCGGCGTGCAACGCCTGCGTCCCAAGCCTGTATTGTGGTGTGTCGTTAGACATGCTGTTTTCTCCTTTGGTCTTCGGTGCGTGATTGGTTTGTGTGCGCCTTCGGACTGGTTTCCGAAAGCCGCTCGATTCTCCTGCGACACGCCTCAAACGGCCACAGCGGGCGCTACGCTCAGGTATCGATCTTCGAATTCCGCCAACTTGGGGCGAATGGATTCCTCCTCGTCTTTCCAACCCTTCACGGCGCCAATCGTCTTCAGGCCGTTGCCGGTGATGGTGATAACGATGGACTCTTCCGGATTCAGCCGTCCTTGCGAGAGCAGCTTGCGGGTCACCGCCACGGTAACGCCGCCTGCCGTTTCGGTGAAAATGCCTTCCGTCTCCGCCAGCAGGCGAATCCCTTGCACGATTTCCTCGTCGTCAACATCCTCTCCGGCGCCGCCCGATTCGAGGATTCGCTTCACCGCGAGATAACCATCCGCGGGATTGCCGATGGCCAGAGACTTCGCGATGGTGCGCGGTTTCTGCGGCTCGATTTCGGGCGTGCCGCGCTTGGCCGCCGTAGTGATCGGCGAGCAGCCCGTCGCCTGCGCGCCAAAGAACTTCGTGCCCGCCGGCTCCGCCCAACCCAACTCTTTCAACTCTTCAAACGCTTTGTAAATCTTGGTTATGAGCGCGCCGCCGGCCATGGGCACGACGATGTTCCGCGGCAGGCGCCAGCCAAGCTGCTCCGCGATCTCGAACCCCACCGTCTTCGAGCCTTCAGCGTAGTAAGGCCGCAAGTTCACGTTGATGATTCCCCAAGAGTACTTCTGCGAGACTTCCGAACAAAGACGGTTCACCTGGTCATAGTTGCCCTGGACTTTAACCAGGTTCGCTCCGTAAATACGGGTCGCGACGACTTTCTCGGTTTCGAGGTCGGCGGGAACGAAGATGAAGGTTTTGAATCCGGCGGCCGCGGCCTGCGCTGCGACGGCATTGGCGAGATTGCCGGTCGAGGAGCAGCCCACGGTGTCAAACCCGAACTCGCGCGCCTTGCTGAGTGCTACCGCCACCACGCGATCCTTGAAGGAAACGTGGGGTGGTTAACCGCGTCGTTCTTCACGTAAAGCTCGCGCACTCCCAGGGCGCGCGCCAGGCGCGGCGCGGCAACCAGCGGAGTGAAGCCGGTCTGTTGGCCCACCCATGGCTCGCCCTCGAGGGGCAACAGTTCACGATACCGCCACATGTTGGCCGGACGCTCGCGAATGTCTTCGCGTCTCAGGTCCGCCCAGAGCTTTCCGTAATCGTAAATGACCTCCAACGGCGCCCAACACTCCTCGCAGGCGGCCAGCGGTTCTAAAGGGTACGTCCGGGAACATTCCCGGCACTTGAGATGTAGAGCGTAACTCACGACTCCTCCAATCGATTCCCGCCTTCGCGAGAATGACTTCTACTTCTGGATTCCCGCCTTCGCGGGAATGACCTCTGTTTGCGGATTCTGCCGTTGCGAGAATGACTGGCCTTTGAGAATCACTCAAGCGCCAGTCATTCCCGCGCAAGTGGGAATCCATCACTTCTGCTTGCCTGCTCACCTGAGTCGGCCCGATCGTGACTGGGGAAATAAAGGAAGGTCGTCGAAGAGGCTAAAAACCAAAAAGCCCCTTCCGGCTGGGAAGAGGCTCATCAAAAACCTATCGGCCCCTCTCATCTTCCCCATATCCGGGCGGGAGTTGGCACCTGTCCCCCGATCAACTATCGGAGCGGTTGTCGTGGCGTCATCGGGCCCGTCCCTCGGCCACTCTAGATGAGATTCAGGGTTACTGAATCAAATATTCAATTGTCACTCACAGCTTACGAAAAAGCCGATACAGTGTCAAGGGAAAAGTGCACGAATCGGTCAAGTTTCTCGCAAGCCCAGCATATGCACTTGCTCACCGTGCCGCGGGAAGCGCCCGCCATCGGCGCTCCGCCTCGCGACGCAGGGCGGGAAGAAGCAAGAGGCGGATCAGCACCATGCCCACACCGAAGCGGCGGTAGTAGCGCCGGAACTTCGCTTGCGCCTGCGCGTCCGTACCCACCGCTCGGGTTTCTGTCGAGAATCGGCAGCGCGACTCATGGATGGGATCGGCCTCGAGCGTCCAGACGATTTTCACCTGGCCGGGTTCGGAGTACGAGGCAAAGCGCTCGGGCGGAAGGGGCGTCATCACGACATCCGCCCGCCACGGCTGGCAGACGGTTCCCACCACCAGCCAGCGTCCTTTCTCCTCGGTAAGAATGCCCCAACCCATGTGCAGCAACTCGGGCACAAAACCGCGCGACCAATCGGTGCCTGTCGCTCTCGCACCGAGCATCAGCGACCGAAGCCGGAAGATGGCTCGCACCAGCGGCACCTCGCGCAGGTCAAAAGTCCAGGCAGTTTCGAGCACGAATGACGCGGGGGCGCGAACGATGGTCTGATGCCTGTGTCGCATCCCCGGATCAGGGATGAACCGGTCGAGGAGGGAGGATGTGGGAGGGCCGAGCATGTCAAGATGAGAGTGCTTTCCGCATTTCCTCCTTGAAAAGGAGGAGACAGGGGTGGTTCAGAGTGTTTCCCGTGTCCACCACCCCAACCCTCTCCTCGATCGAGAAGGGGAGTTCTTTTTCTCGCTACCCGCCGGTTCCGCTTGCGGCAGGGCGCGGCGGTGGAGGCACAACGGCCATGGGCACTCTCGCAAACGCCACACGGTCGTGCGCCGGATCGAGCACGTTCACCTGCACGGTATAGCGGCCGGGATGGAACTTCTCAAGCGGGATTTGCACAAAATAGCTGGCTTTGCCGTCGGAGGACTTCCCCACTGTTCCTGCAAAGGGACCTGCATCGGCCACCTTCGCTCCCTTACGGAAAAACGCCAGCGCCACTGACGGCGGAATTGGCGCGGCATTGGCGTTTTCCGGTGCGTTTGCTTTCGAGTTCGATTTCCCGGAGTAGGACTGCAGGAGCACGAATAGACTCTGGTTGGTTCGGAATACATTAGTCACGCTGGGCAGCACGGTCTTGTCTTCCAGCTTCAGCGGATCGTCGTTCGCGCCACGGGACTTGGTCTTCTTGGCCTCATTGCCCTTCACTTCGTTCGAGAGCACCACGGAACTGAGGGTGAGTCCGCCCGTCGAGACGGGCGGCAAATCGAGCGGCTCCTCAAAAGTCCCCATCTTGCCGGTTTGGTTTTCCCTGACCAGAACCTTCATCTGGTACTTGCCCGGCGCCAGAACCAGGCTCCCTTCATAGAGGAAGTTTCCGGTGAGAAGCATGTCGTAGGATTCCCCGCTCACCTTTACCGGCAAGGTATCGCGCAGCACTCCAACCGGTTTTCCGGACGGGTCGGTGGCGCGCCAGATGAAATCGAATTCCGTTTCATGCGAGTTGGATTTCTTGAGCAACTGCACGGCGGAGCCGGGAATCTTGGCCGCCAGCACAACATAGTAGGTGTTGTCGGGGCGCAGGAAGTACGAGGCGTCCACCACAAACGGCAAGTCCAGAAACGGCTCGTCGAGATTGATCGCTTGCTGAAGCTGGGCTTCCTTGTCCTCGCGAGTAAACTGGCGGAAATTCTTGGGAGCGTAGTAACCGGGCCTGGATTCGACCTTCACGCCGGGACGAGTCACCTCGACGCGAATCTTACGGAAGCGGCCGTCGGAGCGAGTGTTGGTAGGAGTATAGCCGAGCAGATAGTAGCTGGAATTCTCAGACTGGATCTCCTGGAAAGCCTCGCCGAAGTCGTTGGTGTCGTAGAACGTCCTGCCCCCGGTATCCTGCGCTAGTGTGGCCAGCGTCTCCCGGCTGCTATGCATAGAGGATAGCTGGGAAGAAACCGCCGCGTCTCTATAGATTGCCGAGCCGGAGGGACTGGCCGCCGTGGCATCGCCGCCGGGCGGCAAGGCTATCAAGCCGCGCGTGTCCATGGTGTAGAGCGAGACATTCGACTGGTTGGCGGCCGCTACCGTGGCCATCAGCTGCGCCTGGTTTTCGATTCCGGTTCCCGTGATGCCGCTGGAAAAATGAACTACCAGCTTTCGCCCTGGGACCGCGCGCAGCATCTCCGCCAGAGATTCAATGGCGGCGAGCTTTTCATCGGTGTTGAAGATATTGAACTCCGTCTCATCCGGCGTGAAGGCGTCGGAAGTATCCTGCGTCACTATTTCCTGGCCCGATGCGTCGGTGCCCCCGGCCGCACCCACAGTTCCGTTCGAGGCCAGGTTGGATGATTCCTCTCCCACCAAAATGCCGTTCAGCGACTTGGTAAGCGCGTCCCGGTCGTTGGTGAAGTTCTGGACAACTCGCAGGATCGAGGTGTACGTGACGACCGCCACCAAGTCCGCCGGCGTCAGCCGTTCCTTCACGAAGGTGGTAGCTGCCTTCAAGGCCCGCATGAGGTCGTCCGGCTGCATCGAGGACACGTCGAAGAAAAGCAGGTTCAACCGGTGGTCCTGTAAGACCTGCGCCGGGGAAACTTGAGGTGGGAGCTTGTCCAGGTTGATGGTGGGCGGCGGGCCATTGGCCGTGCTCGCCTGCGCCAGCTTTTCGATGTTCTCAAGGCTGAAGGACGTGATGGTTTGCGGCACTCCGTCTTCGAACACGCGGAAATCGTTCGCGGTCAGATCGGTCACCGGTCTCCCTTTGGCCGTTACCCGCACATCCACCAGCACCACATTGGTTTGGCTCTTCAAAACAAAGCTCTGGCGAGGCGTGCCGGCCTGTGGCGCAGTGGCGTCTGTATTCTGCCCCTCGAGAGCTAAAGGGGCCACGGACAAACCGCACACCAACCCCGCGATTGCGAGCCGGCTTCCCAAGTGTTGTAACCTTCGATGCATCGTAGTGTCCTTCAGTCGAGAGCCAAGAGTCGAACGTCGAAAGGGCAAACTCCAATCACGCTTTCGGCCTCTACGATCAACTCCCCTGTCCCCTCCAGCGAGTCAGATGTTCTGCACATTCGACGCTTGACTTTCGACTGTCAACTGTCGACTGCCCTCAGAACCTCAGCCGCAGCGAAAAGGTTATGCTGCGCATTGCTCCCACGCTGGTCACGCGCCCGAAGCCTTCGCCGTTGACGGTCGTAGCGAGCCCGCTGAACTTCGGGGTATTGAAGATATTGTTTGCTGCGACGCGGAAGTCACCTTGAATCCCGTGCTCGCGCGAAAACACGACCTGCTTGTCGAGCGACATATTGAAATTCACGAAGCCCGGGCCGGGAATGGTATCGCGCCCGGCGTTGCCATAGTCCCCGGCGGCCGGGAGGGAAAAGGCGGCGGTATTGAAGAAGTCGAGCGTCGTCCGCTCCGAGCGCGGGAGTGCGACGGGCAGGCCCGTAGCGTCCGCACGCAGGTTGGAAATGGCGGCCGTGCCCGCCCGGTTGCTAAGGTTGCCCAGGATCTGGGCGGTGAACGGAGTGCCGGATTGAATTGTGGTGACGCCGCTCAACTGCCAGTCGCCAAGGATTCGGCGCGCCGTTCCAGCCCGATTAAGCCAGCGGCGACGCTCTCCGAAGGGGAATTGGTAGATGTCATTGATGAGCAGCTTGTTTCGGACGTCGAACGTGGAGAGGCCACGCTCCGCCTTGAGATCAAGGTAATTCTGGGCAACGATGTTTCCCGAGCCGCCCACGCTCGCCGCATCGTCGATCGACTTCGAAAAGACATAGTTGCCGCTCATCGAGAAGCCGCCGTGGAACTGGCGACGCAGCCCCACTTGCAGTCCATTATAAATGGAGTCCGCACCGTCGGTCTCATAGGAGAATGCCAGAGCATTCTTGAGCGCGGTCTGGGAGCCGCTGGTAATGGGCGCTCCAGGAGGTAATGTGTCCGGGGCAAGGAGCAATTGTAGCTTGGACCCCTTTGTACCTATATACCCCAGGGAAAGAATGACGTTGCGGACGAATTCATCTTCGAGCGAGAAGTTCCAGGTTTGCGCATAAGGGGTGCGGAAGTTGGGATCCAAAGCGAACGTGTTGGTGAGAATATTCGGCCCCACGGTGGGGAAGCCGTTTTCCAGGGTCAGCACCTGCTTCGGAGTCGTGACCAAGGTGGACGCGGTGGCAAAGGGCGGCTGGCTGGCCATGTTGGTGTAAATCCTGGCGTAGATGTTGCCATCGTAGAAAATGCCGTAGCCGCTGCGCAGCACCAGGGAGTGCTTCGACCAGGGACGGTAGGCGAGGCCGATGCGAGGAGCAAAGTTGTGATCGTCGCCGCGCAGCAATGAATTCGGCAAATCCCCAGGGTCT